>ENA-USUG01007100-USUG01007100.1-human-gut-metagenome-genome-assembly--contig:-NODE-7100-length-11168-cov-4.855468_pt1 | contig 11168 bp, 8 predicted proteins | sample MGYA00250059_ERZ773394 | MGnify/ENA primary metagenome ERZ773394 (study PRJEB29103, sample SAMN06111957) | human gut metagenome | biome: human gut; feature: ankylosing spondylitis patient; material... | reverse complement strand
GCTATCCTCCGGAAAACAGCTTTTCATAGTTTTTGCAAAATACTTCAGGCAGAAATCTCCATTATTATGACCGTAAGTATCATTATAAATTTTAAAATTATCTACATCAATAAAGATGAAGATGCCTGGCGTTTTTTTACGCAATTCTTCTTCCACGGCAATCTGAAAAGCTCTACGGTTCAGAATTCCGGTAAGAGGATCTGTAGTAGACAATCCCATGTACATTTTCTTATCTTTTTTCTCCAACAGCACAAGGGTCAGCATGTACAGCATCGTGAAGCCTACCAGAATACTTCCATATACTCCGCCCCAGGCGGAAAACTGCTGAGTAATATCAGAAATATTCTTATTTGTCAATTCAACGATCACATACCAGCCTGGCATAACAGAAATACTCCTATAGGAAATTGTAGATTCCTCTCCTCTGATAATAGCGGAAAATCTCCCATCCTTCTTTCCGGAACGCATGTCCTTTATCCACTGGTTGTAGGAATAACCTGCATCATACTGGAAATACTTCTGCTGAAGTAAAAGATTGTTCCAACTGCCAGACGGGCCGGAATTGTCACTGACACAGGTAATAAAATTTTCTGAATCGGCCTTTAACAGGTGAATACTGATCTTGCCCTGAAGCAGCTCATACTCACCCAACTGTCTGAGATTTTCAATCATAATCGACACATAAAGTGTATGAACCAGTGAAGTATCCCCTACTGGCACAAAAACGGTCATGGTCATATTTCCAGTTCTGCTGGACTGGTAAGGATCCGAGTTAAAAGACGTATCCGAAGCCAGCGCCGCCTCATCCAGCTTCTTCTTTTTGATATCGGAAACAGCGCAGCTGCTGCTGCCATAAATTTCGCCATCATTCATAATAAAACCAATATCACCGAAAACAGTCTTGTCAAGATTTTTCTCCAGCTGTTCCAGGATTTCCTCCGGTTGGGCATTTTCCATAGACCGGATCATCTTTATATCTTCCTGTACATAGTTCTGAAGATATTCCATAGAATCATTCATCTTTTCCGCGTACAGGCCTGTGATCAGCTCCAGATGCTCTGTATTGAAATTCCGCGCAATTCTGCTCAGGTGAAAGTATGCCGCCACGATAATGACGAGGCAGACTGCCAGATACAAAGTCAGCAGGACTTTTCTTTTTCTTTTATTTTTTCTTCGATCTTTCATGAGACAGCATTCTCCATAAGGTAATCAGAATCAACCATAATGACTCCGGTATCAAAATACTTCTGCTCTGATTTTTCTCCCTTTATAAGAGAATTCAGGGAAAGCATTCCCAGATATCCCATCTGATCCTGTTTCTGCAGCACAGTCACTGCATGATACTCCGGATTCTGAAGCATCTGTTTCGTTTCGTCCGCCAGGTCAAAACCAACCAGCACCACATCTGTTCTTTCTTCCTTCAAAAGAGTATTTACAATGCCAACAGTAGATGTGTTGTTACACCCGAAAAAGCCCTTTATATCTGCATTTTCTCTCAATAATGCAGAGGCATCCGATTGTGCCTTTTTCGTATCACCGCCATTAACTCTTATATCCTGAACGATTTCCCACTGCTCCGGTGCATTGCCCGCCCAGAAATTCAGGAATCCGGAAACACGATTTACCATTGCCTGTGAACTATCCGATGACAACTGGATTCCCACTTCCAGTGGGTCTGTGGGTGAATTTCCTGCATCATACAGCAACTCCAGCATTTCTTTCGCTGCCATTTCTCCGGCATCTATATTATCTGTCATGTAACAGGCATCAAATTCGCTGCTGTTAATAGAAGAATCAATAAGTACTACCGGAATATCCTTTTCCCGTACCTTCTGACAGCTGTCTGCCAGTGAATTGGAATCTGCCGGAGCCAGCAGGATTCCGTCAGCGCCTTGCTCCATAGCCTGGTTCATCAGGTCAATCTGACCGGAAATGTCAGTTTCGTTATCAATTCCGCCAAGATAAACCGCTTCATCCAGTTTTTTTGCAGCTTCTGTTATACCATCTATTACCTTCTCCCAGTAAGCACCATGATAATTTTTCAGAATAACATATATTTGCTTATCGCTTTCCGGATTAGAAATACAGGTATAGTCCACCACAGCGGGCTGCTCTGCTGCCTCCTCCATGTTTGCCTTCGAACTCCCCGAGCAGCCTCCCAGCAGAACAGATGCCACTCCCACAAAAATCAACCGATATGCTTTCGTTCGTCTCATTTTTTCCCCAGTACTTATACTCCAAATTGTAACGCTTGCAGCGCAGATATTGAATAGTTACCAGATATTTTACATTTTTGCATATATTTTTTGTGTATATCTGATATATTATATGCCTGATGTATAAGGGCTATCAATGTCTATTCTTCACGATTCCCAGTCTGCATCCTCCGTTTCTGATTTCTGTTATCTATTTTTCATACTCCTTAACCTTCTTTTCATACTCTTCCTGGTTTTCTATTACATGTTTTACAATATGTCCATGGCTTTTCTTCTTGGCAGCCAGATTCCGGCCAGGACGTTCGGCATATTGATCTTCGGGAATCTCCAATGCATTTGCCACAGCATGAATAATTCCGTTGCTGCTGTATGTGGCTCCGCTGACAGCATCAATGTTCAGACTTTGTTCCTCTTTCATCTCTTCAATTACAACTGGCGCAGCTTTGAAAAAATATTCTTCTGTGTCACAGTATGAGAAGATGGAAATATCCGTTACCTGCTGATTTTCCACAGTAACCTGAACTTCTACATCACCACGAAAAGCATCGGCAGATCCTGTATATACGCCATCGACAAGGTTCCGGAAGCGGCCTGCAGAAATAAATTCAGCCTTGTCCGCAGCTTTATCATCAGAACCATTCTCCGCAGTCTCTGAAGTTCCTGCCTCCTTCAAAGCATTCTGTACAGCCTGAATCAGCCCCTTACTACTATATGTAGCACCGGATACGGTATCTGCATTCGTATTCTGCTGTCCGATTATTGCAGAAAAGATTTCAGCTTTCGCTTTTTCCATATAAGACTTGTCATCCTCATAACTATCCAGTGTAAGACTGGTTATTTTTCCGTCCGCCACACTTACAGTGACACGCATCGCTCCACGATAGCCCTCACCTGTTCCAGTATAAGTACCGTCTTTATATCTGAAACCTTCAACAACACCGCCTGCTATATTTCTATCCTTCGTATAGCTTCTCGCCGTAAGGAGCTGGGAAGCCCCAATCATCACACACGTGAGCAATACTCCGATCACCATTCCATATTTAATTCCAAAATGCACATTTCCTTTCGGGCACCAGCTAATGCACTGCTGGCACGCAATGCACTCTCCACCTGTAACTTGTTCCTTTTTCGTAAAATCAATTCCCATGCTGCATTTCGCAGTACACAAAGAACAGGCACTGCATTCTCGTCCGAGCTTTTCGATTTTCAAAAATGCACCTCTGGAAATCAGTGCATACACCGCTCCCATTGGACAGAAATATCTGCAAAAGAATCTCTTTACCAACACTGATCCTGTCAAAATCACCAAGAGTAAAATTCCCCCCACCGAGCACAAAGGCTTCACTCCCGGCCAATGTCCAGGCACAATATACTGGCCAAATATTTCCCACGGACCTTGCTTTTTCCAGGTCAAAACACCACTCCATATAAATATTACAAAATAAACAAGTACTCCATATTTTGCCAGTTTCAGAACTCTGTCAGCTTTCTTGTATATTTCTGGATTTCTGTTCCGCCTCCAGCTGCCTTTTCCCAGCTTCCGCGCTGCAAACCACAAGAAATCCTGCACAGCTCCAAAGCTGCAGAAAAATCCGCAAAAAAATCTCCCCACCAGTACACTTCCTGGCACTGTCGCGATTAGTACATACACCGAATACCTGACACTCTCCCAGGAAATACTTCCAGCATAGATCTGGGAAAAGATATCTCCAATAGCTGTAAATCCTGTTACGAACAGTTCTGGGATTAAGATAAACGACAGTAGTTGGATAACTATTTTTATCCAGTTGTTCTTTCTATTTTTCATTTTTTAGCTGCTTCTTTTTGTAGGCTATCTTTTTTCAACTGCTTCCAAAATTTTCATTTCACAAACACCGAAAGCCTATCAATAATCATAAAAAAGCACTCCCTTCCAAGTAATAGTATACTCAAAAAAGAATGCCTTTTCTATCATTTTCACATTATTTCTTCACTTTACCGAAAGCTATACATCATCCCAACAACGCCTTCATAATCCCCACATAACATCTGAATACATTTGTCAGATCTTCCACCTCCGCATATTCATCAATGGTATGCGCCAGATTTTCCCTTGCAGGTCCCATTCCAATAGTACGGATGCCAGCTTCTCCTGCATAATGACTTCCATTTGTACAGAAATTGTAGGTAGTTACCTCTGGAGAAAAACCCTCTTTTTCCAGTTCGGATTTTATTTTTGCCACCCACTCCTCTTCTGCGCCAAACAGCCAGCCTGGGAAAAAACGTTCTCCCTGGATTTTTTCTCCGGTGTAGCATTCCTCTTTTCCCACTGCATAAGAGACCTTATAGGAAAACTGCGGATCCTTTTTCTTCAGCTCTTCCATTTTTTCAATGATTGGCTGAAGCACGCTTTCCTTGGTTTCACCTACCAGAAGTCTGCGGTCATAGGTTGCACGGCAGTATTCCGGAACAACGGAGGCTCCTGGATATGGGGAAGATTTTACGTCTGTCAGCTCCAGGATTCCTTTTCCAAGTTTATTCTGGACAGGCGGTTCAATCTCACGGATAGCCTGAATGGCCTCACACATTTTATATACTGCATTTACGCCCCTTTCCGGGTTTGCTGAATGTGCCGGGACACCAAAGGTCTCAACCACAATTTCTGCACGGCCACGCTGTCCTACTTTTAAATTCATTTCAGATGCTTCACCAATTACCACATAATCCGGTTTCACTTTCGCACTTATTTTTCGCGCGGCAACACCTTCGAAGCATTCTTCATGCACAACACTGGCCACATATACATCTCCGGCAAAATTTTTCCCATTTTCCACCGCATATCTATGCGCAGCAACTGTAAATGCGGCTACCGCACCTTTCATATCAGCAGCTCCTCTGCCATACAGCTTTCCATCCTCGACTACTGCGTGAAATGGATCATGTTTCCAGTCCTTCAGATTTCCAACCGGAACTGTGTCTATATGTCCATCAAACAGGACTTTCGGGCCAAGATTTTTTCCTTTAATATGACCGATCACATTTCCGTAGCAGTCGGTTTCTATCTCATCGAAAACACCGGTCTCTTTCATATACGCCTTTAAAGCTTCCGCCGCTTTATCCTCGTGTCCTGAATAGCTCTGACAGTTTATCAGACTTTTGGCCAGCTCAATTACTTTTTCGTCCCATTTTTCACTTATCATCTACAAATACCTGTGTTGCACCAAGATTAGTTCTCAGTCCCATTAAAATTGTTTTCAATTTTTTCATAGTTAATTTCCGCCTCGTAAAAAAATTGTTTTTAAGTCTGAAAAAGGCGCAGACACATTGAAGTGTTCTACGCCTTTGTAGTTTCGTTTGCTTTTTGATGATTCTGCATTATAGGAGCTTTTTTCGAAGTTGTCAAGAGCTTTTTTATTAACTTTGAGATTGTGTTTTATAACTTAAATTAAATTAGTCTATGAATACGAATCTAAAGGTTCGTCTAAAAATGCAGCTGCCCCTGCAGCCAAATCAGCCCCTTAAATCTGCGTCCCACAGCCGGTTCGCCCAGCAGATCCGCACAGTTTATACACACATCGAACTGGATATCATTGCACTCGATGGTCATCTGGCACAATTTCTCACCAGTGAGAATGTTCTTAAAATTCACAAAATCCACGATCTCGCCCATCACACTATACTGGTCACATTCAATTCCATGAGGCATAAAACAGGTATCCACAATTGTCAGCACATCATCTGTAACAATACGCTCAGAAATCATGGAATACATATCCATATCTTCCATTGTAAGGTCTTCCATGGCTTCTTCATCACCATTTCTGGCAGCCGCGATCAGATTATTGCGGTTTTTTGTCAGCTCCCGCTCTACTTTTACAGCTTCTTTATCTTTCTGGACCGGAAAAAGGATCTTCCCTTCTCTTGCCAGTCCTGTAATCGTCAGTGGCTGTCCTTCACGCACATTCCCCTTATACTTCTCCAGCATATATTCTGCAGGATTCTGAAGATAAAAGATCAAAGTCACGCCAAGGCGCATGTCATCACACGCCCCTGCGTAAGACTCTTTTTCTGCGTGTCTCTCCACGACTACACTCTCCTGAGAGGTGATTCCTGTGCCGCGAAAAAATGGAAATGAATATTCTACGTGAAACTCATTGTCTTCATCATACTGTCCACAGACTGTTATTCCACAGTCACAGCCATAATTCTTGGAATATTGTACAAAAACTCCATCCGGATGATTCTCCACTGCAATTTTCTCATCGTAAGTATTTATCACATCCTGAATGATTTCCTGCATTTCTTTACGTGACTTTACCTTTGAAAAGCCAACAGTTCTTAAATAACTATGCACATTATCACCTCCCTGTTAAGCAGTCTTATTGCAAATCAAACAATTTTTCAGATATTCAGATATTCTCCGGATCATCTGATACCTTACTTTTGACTATTACTATTTTCAGATCATTTACTTTTAATCTATTACTGTTTCAAATCAAAGTCCCATTTTCGGTATTTTTATACTATTTTGTTTTTAAGTCCAATTATTTGGACTTTTTCTCAATTTTTGTCATTCCACCCATGTATGGCTGAAGGGCAACTGGAATATTTACGCTTCCATCTGCATTCAGGTTGTTCTCAAGGAACGCGATCAGCATTCTTGGCGGAGCAACAACTGTGTTATTAAGAGTATGAGCAAGATATTTCTTGCCATCTTTTCCGTTTACACGGATTTTCAGACGACGTGCCTGTGCATCACCAAGGTTGGAGCAGCTTCCTACCTCAAAGTATTTCTTCTGTCTTGGAGACCATGCTTCAACATCCAGGGATTTCACTTTCAGGTCTGCCAGGTCACCAGAGCAGCATTCCAGTGTACGAACCGGAATATCCAGGGAACGAAACAGATCAACAGTGTTCTGCCACAGTTTGTCAAACCACATCTTGCTGTCCTCTGGATTGCAAACTACGATCATCTCCTGCTTCTCAAACTGGTGGATACGGTAAACGCCTCTCTCTTCAAGTCCATGAGCACCTTTCTCTTTACGGAAGCATGGAGAATAACTTGTAAGAGTTTTTGGAAGCTCTTCTTCCGGAATGATCTGGTCAATAAATTTACCAATCATAGAATGCTCACTGGTTCCGATCAGGTACAGATCCTCACCTTCGATCTTGTACATCATGGCATCCATCTCAGCGAAGCTCATAACACCTGTAACAACGTTACTTCTGATCATGAACGGCGGTACACAGTATGTGAATCCTCTGTTAATCATGAAATCACGTGCATATGCAATAACAGCAGAATGAAGTCTTGCGATATCACCCATCAGATAATAGAAACCATTACCAGCAACACGTCTTGCGCTATCAAGGTCGATTCCGTCAAAAGCTTCCATGATTTCTGTATGATACGGAACTTCGAAATCCGGAACAACAGGCTCACCAAATTTTTCAATCTCTACGTTCTCGCTGTCATCTTTACCAATCGGTACAGATGGGTCAATGATATTCGGGATTACCATCATATCCTTCAGAAGCTCTTCCTCAACTTCTTTCTCTCTCTTGGAAAGTTCCTCAATACGCTCACCGGAAGCTGCAACCTGTTTCTTAACTTTCTCTGCTTCATCCTTCTTTCCCTGGCCCATAAGAGCACCAATCTGTTTGGAAATTTTATTTCTCTCTGCACGAAGAGCTTCTACTTCCTGTTTGATCTCGCGGTTTTCCTTATCCAACTCCAGAACCTTGTCAACCAGCTCCAGTTTGCTGTCCTGGAATTTATTGCGGATGTTCTGCTTTACGATTTCCGGGTTCTCTCTCACAAATTTGATGTCTAACATGTCTTCCTCCTGTACTGATACTTTATTTTTCATAGCAAATATCTGTTTTATTTTTCCATATCTCTTTTTGCAGCAAGTATCTGTTTTATTTTTTCATATCTCTTTTTATGGCAAGTATCTGTTTTGTTTTTCGTTTTATAACAATATTGTCATTACTATTTATTTTTTATAACAATTTTGTCATTTTTCACTGTTTTTTTATGACTTATATTCATTTTTTACCAACTGTTCGCAGCAACCAATTTACTCATCTTTTTCAATATTTTCCAAGCCAAAATTTACAGCTTTTCTAAGGGCTTCAAGTTCTTCCTGGCTCAACATTACATAGGACTCTCCCTTTACAATTTCTTTCAGATAAAGGAAGCAATTGTCTCTGCTGTGTACTGCATTCAAAATTACTCCGGAATTATCCTGATCCAACAAAGCCAGTGCAAAACTGAGTTTTCCGCCTACATCATCGAACGCATCATACTTTTCAACTCCATATTTGCTGAACATAGATTCCAAATGATGTTTGATAAAGCTGATGTCGTGCTCATGATCCTCTTTTGCTTCATAAAGGCGGTCAATCTGGGCGAATTTTCGTACAAAAACTTTCTCAAGAGATTGTGCGTCACTGCCTTTCATGAACATTTTGTATTTACGTTCCAAACGGCTAAGCCTCATTTTGCTGCTGAATACATTCACCGCCAGAACGATGGTCAGAATCAGCAGTAAAATAATAATGATACCCGGGTCAATTCCCAGGCTGTCAAAAATACTGCTCATGCACTCTCCTTATCTTATTGATTCAAACAACTCAATGATTCTTTCCAGTTCATCTCTGGAATAATATTCAATTTCAATTTTACCTTTATTATTTTTCTTTCTGTGGATAAAAACCCGGGTTCCCATAATGCCCTTCATTTTCTCCTCGAGACTCTCGTAAATCGCATCTTCAGCTGTATTTACCGTCTTCTGAGTTTTCTTCGGTGGCTCCACAATATGTTTTACCAGTTTTTCAGTCTCTCGAACGCTTAATTTCTCATCAAAAACCTTCATTGCCACACTTGTCTGCTTATCTTTATCTGTAATCGCAAGAATTGCACGAGCATGCCCAGCTGAAATCATCTCATCAATCAGCATCTGCTGAACTCTTTCATCCAATTTCAAAAGGCGAAGGGAATTAGTCACTGCAGTTCTGCTCTTAGAAACGCGTTCTGCAATATTATCCTGTTTCAGCTTAAATTCATCGATCAGGCGCTTATAGGCCATCGCTTCCTCTATTGGATTTAAGTCTTCCCGCTGAATATTTTCAATCAGGGAAATCTCAACTACCTGCTGATCATTAAATTCCTTAATGATTACCGGAACTTCTTTCAATCCGGCAAGTTTGGCTGCTCTCCATCTTCTCTCGCCTGCAATAATCTCATAGTAATCGCCTTTATCCGAAACCAGAAGTGGCTGTAAGATGCCAAACTGCTTAATTGATTCAGATAATTCCAGTAAAGCATCCTCATCAAACTGCTTGCGTGGCTGAGTTCTGTTTGGCTCTACCTTTGAAATCTTTACAAGCATTTCAGATTTCTTCGGTTCTTCAACTACTGCAGCTTGTGCTGTATCTTTTGTTTCTGCAGCACTCTTCACTGCTGAAGCATTCAAAGAACCTTCTTCCTGCTGATGTAAGCTTTCATTTGTGGCAACTGGCTTTTGCTCTGGTTTTTTTTCAGCTGGCTTCACTGACTTCTCCGGGAAAAGAGCATCCAGACCTCTTCCAAGACCTTTCTTCTTAACTGCCATTACTCAACCTCCCTGTTTATCACTTCTTCCGCAAGAAGGCGATAAGCTTCTGCTCCTGTGGATCTCGGATCATAAAGAGTAATCGGCTGTCCGTAACTTGGAGCTTCTGCCAGTCTGACATTTCTCGGAATAATGGTCTTGTAAATATTCTGCTGAAGATTTTCCTTAACATTCTCTACTACCTGTAGCGATAAATTTGTACGGGCATCATACATAGTAAACACAACGCCCTCAATCTCAAGATCATTATTCAGCCTGTCCTTTACCAGATCAATAGTATGTATCAGCTGTGATAATCCTTCCAATGCATAGTACTCACACTGAATCGGAACCAAAACAGATGTCGCAGCAGTAAGTGCATTAATAGTAAGCATATTCAGAGATGGGGGACAATCAATAATAATATAATCATAATTATTCTTTATTTTGTCAGTAATCTCTTTCAATATGTATTCTTTATTATCAATACCAACAAGCTCAATCTCTGCGCCAGACAGATTTACATTTGATGGTATCAAATCTACATTTTCTACTACATCTTTGACAATCGTCTTCTCAACATCGGACTGTCCTACCAGAAGTTCATACAAGGTATCTTCTACTTCATTTTTATCAACACCTAATCCACTGGTAGTGTTTCCCTGAGGATCCATGTCAATTGTCAGAACCTTTTTTCCCTGTTCTGCCAGGCATGCAGAAAGATTAATGGCTGTGGTAGATTTGCCAACGCCGCCTTTCTGATTAGCAACCGCAATCGTTCTGCCCAATATCAACCCTCCCTTTCATATTATTTAGGTTACTGTTCACACAACATTTTTATAAAAAGCAACATGTTTAATTGTAAAAAAGAAGCCTGCTTGCAGGATTCTCCACCTACGGCGGGGCACCTCGAGCGCCATCTAACTTTCTGCCACAGTGTAATCCTACCTGGTAGGGCTTTTTATGCAATAGAAAATTTTAACAGAATTTCTTATTACATAAAAATGTTTCACGTGAAACATTTTGCAAATTTTAATTGCACACAATAACCAAAGTTTATAGATCACATCACCATCCTATAGGTTCTGCAATCTTATCATATAGCTATTGCTATTATAACACTTTTAAATTTATCTCGCCACATAATGTTTCACGTGAAACATAGAAAATGGCATTTCTTTTCATAAAAATATTGTCTATTTTTATCTTCTTATTAATTATAACCCTAACTGTGGGATTTTAAACATTTTTTGGAATGTATTTGTTGGAAGTCAACATATAAAAAATTATTATTATTTTCTATTGCTATTTAGTTGATTAAAAGTTCTTCAATGCGGACGCATTTGGACAATGTGTATTACTCACTCGCCGGCGCAAC
>ENA-USUG01007092-USUG01007092.1-human-gut-metagenome-genome-assembly--contig:-NODE-7092-length-11179-cov-12.475590_pt1 | contig 11179 bp, 10 predicted proteins | sample MGYA00250059_ERZ773394 | MGnify/ENA primary metagenome ERZ773394 (study PRJEB29103, sample SAMN06111957) | human gut metagenome | biome: human gut; feature: ankylosing spondylitis patient; material... | reverse complement strand
CGTCAGCGCATAACGGAAAAGGCAAAAGACTACGTTGTCCTCGACAACATCAAAGGGAAAGGCCAGTACGTTGGAACGTATCTTGCACTTACCAGCCTCGAACGCTACTGGTACGGAGAAGGTGAGATGAAATTCTACATCGATGGAGACAAGGATTATCCAACCATCTGCGGAACCGGAACAGAAGATTACTTCGGTGGTGCCTGGAGCTTTGCAACACAGCAAAATGGCCAAACCGTTGAAAATCAGTACTGCACTCCGTATCTTGGATATCCTTACTACTCTACCCACGATACCTTCCTTCATAATGATTACCACAATGATGATCAGATGCCACAGCGCAGCTTCTACCGCTGGCACCTTCTTGATCCTATCCTTTTTGAGAAGGATCTTAAGGTAACCCTTCAGCAGATTGGCGTCAGTCATGGAGGTCTCTTTGAACGTCAGGATGATGTCGCTACCACAGCTTACTGGTACCAGACGCATCCTCATGTACCATTCGCGCCACTCATGTCCAGAAAAGAGCGCTGGCCAAGATGATTTTTGACGCTTTTCCTATTTTATATGTTTCATGACGTTGCATATCGGCTGCAAGAGTTCGTTCCGAACAAATCCGCTTCCAACGAATTTGTCCGGAAAAGGGCTCTTTCTTTTTTTATATGGTATTCAAAAAGCGATCCGGATTACAGAGGTCCGTCTTTTCACAAACCTTTCACATTTTCCGTCCATTCTTTAAGGTTCCTTTAAAGTTTCCTCATTATACTTAAAAATGTAAAAAACATTTCCGGAAGTAAATCAAACGAAAGGATCAATCGATTATGATGCAAAGCCAACAGATTCCCATGACCTTCCAACGGTATGAAACAAAATACATGCTTTCCCCGATCATGGCCCGCAAGCTTCGCAAGAGCCTTCCGGGTCATCTGCAGATGGATGAATACGGCCTTGATACCATCTGCAGCCTCTATTACGATACCCCGGATCACCAGCTCATCCGCCGTTCGCTGGAAAAACCCGTCTACAAAGAAAAACTGCGACTCCGCAGTTATGGTCCGGCCAAAGAGACCAGCCCCATATACGTAGAACTAAAGAAAAAATATGAAGGAATCGTCTACAAACGCCGCGAGCGCATGATATTATCAGAAGCGGTTCCCTATCTTGCGGGAAAATCAGAACCGGGCTTCGACAGCCAGATTCTCCACGAAATCACTTGGTTTCGCAACTACTACCGGGGGCTTGCTCCCGCTATGTACATCGCCTACGACCGCATCGCCTGCTTCGGCACGGAAGACAGGAACTTTCGTGTTACCTTCGACACCAATATCCGATGGCGTACCGACAATCTGTGTCTTGACGGTCCAACGGAAGGAACCAGGCTTTTAGAACCAGGCTGGTATCTCATGGAGGTGAAAACACCAGGTGCTGTGCCCCTATGGTTCAGCAAAATTCTGGATGATCTTGCAATCTATCCGGCATCATTTTCTAAATACGGCTTTGCCTATCAGATCGAAAATCAGAAAGCATCAGAAGAAAAAGAAGAAGAAAAAGCTTTCATACCATTCACAGATATCCGGCAAACCGTATCAAAAACAGCATTCTGTTAGCTGAATCAGGTAAGTCCTCTGCGGCCATTGCGAAAAGCAAGAAGCAGTGGGTGGACTCACAGCTTGCGAAAAGCCTTTTTCAAACATAATCTGCTTCACAAAAAAAGAAAATGTAACTATTCAGAGCCATGCAAAATAGAAGCAACATCGCGATGTAGCGTAAGCGGAATCGAGATGGGGCTCTGAATAGACAAGAAAATAAAAAAATTCTGGGAGGAATTTGCTATGCTTAACGCAATATTCAGTTCCGTTTTTACAGAAACAACCGCCGCCTTCACCTTTGGTCAGTTCCTTGCCTGCACAGCAGTGTCTCTGATTCTGGGACTGTTGATCGCTGCTGTTTACAGGTACAAAAGCGAATGCACCAAAAGCTTTGCTGTCACGCTTGTTCTGATGCCTGTGATCGTACAGATGGTGATCATGCTCGTCAATGGAAATCTTGGAACCGGAGTCCCTTGATTATACCAGTGTTTTTGACGATATCTTTGCCAGGTATCTGACCCGTTGCGAGCTTGTACAGGTAAAAACCACGAATATGGGAAGTCTTTTCAAGCTGGAGTATCGCATCGTATTCCGCGAGGAAGGCGAAGAGAAAAACATGATTGACCAGCTCCGCTGCAGAAACGGAAACCTTGAAATCCTGTGCAGTCGTGCGCAGACTGGAAGGGAGGAATTATAATGAATCGAAACAGAAAGAAAAAAAAAACAGAAAAAAAGAGACCGGCGCAGTCGTCAGCCTGCTTCTTGCATCATCGCTGGCCTTCGGCGGATGCGGCACAGCAGTGACATCTTCCAGCTCTGTGAATGCCGAATCTGCCCGTACAGAGTCAACCGGCGAAACATCTGCCGACAACGCGGATACCACATCAGAGAGCACAGATTCGGAAAATGCAATGGAAAGTGCTTCCGATATTAATTTTGACCTGGAACTGACCGAATCCACTATCGACACCGAATTCACAGACCGTGAGAAGAGCGGAAGCTATAAAGCATCAGAAGCCGTAAAAATTACACTTAATAAGACGACAGCTACCGTCTCCGGCAGCGGAGCCAAAGCAGACGGCAGCACAATTACCATCACGGAAGAAGGCGTTTACATCGTAAGAGGAACACTTGAGGATGGCCAGATTATCGTAAACGCATCCGATTCCGACAAGGTTCAGATCGTACTCGATGGAGTCCATATCAACTGTGAGACGAATGCTGCCATCTACGTTCGCGAAGCGGACAAAGTTTTCATCACGCTTGCTGAAAACAGCAGCAACACGCTTGGCGATGGAAACGAGTACACTCAGATTGACGACAACACGGTAGACAGCGTTATCTTCTCCAAATCAAATCTTGTCTGCAACGGGACAGGAAGTCTGACCATCGAGGCAGACTACAAGCACGGGATTGTATCCAAAGATGACCTTGTGATTACCGGCGGAACCTACAAAATCGCCGCTGCGGACAACGGGATCACAGCCAAAGATCAGATTAAAATTCTGAACGGAAGCTTTGACATTGATGCTGCAAACAGTGCGGTCAAAGCGAAGAATACGGATGACGCAGAGCTTGGAAATATCTATATTGCCGGTGGGATTTTTACGATCGAGGCGGAACAGGACGGCTTCCATGCAACCGGCAGCATTGTTGTCGATGACGGAACCATCACCGTAAACTCCGGTGATGACGGTTTCCATGCGGATCTCGACACCGTCATTCATGGCGGAACGATCCTTGTTGAAAAAAGCTACGAAGGACTGGAAGGAAAACGCGTTGTGGTCAATGGTGGTGACATTACCGTAAATGCCAGCGACGATGGCGCCAATGCTGCCGGTTCCGGTGACGATGACAGCAATGCCGCAAGCGCAAACAACGATAGCAGTGCTGCCGTAAACTCCGGTGATGATAGCAGCATATCCGGTGCGGCAGACGGAAAGGAACCTCCGCAAATGCCGCCTGATACAGAAAACGGCAGCGATATGCAGCCATCGCAGGACTTCGATCCGGAGAACGCTCCGTCTGGCGGAAATGCGCCGCAGGACTTCGATCCGGGGAATGCTCCTTCTGACGGCGATGCTCCACAGATGATGCAGGGAGGCCCTGGCGGCGGGGGAAACTCTGAGCTTTACATTAAAATTACCGGCGGAACCCTGACCGTATCTGCCGATGGTGATGGTCTTGATTCCAACGGCGGTCTTCTCGTGACCGGCGGAACCACGATCGTGTACGGGCCGACCAGCGATGGTGACAGTGCCCTCGATTACGACGGAAGTGCAATTGTGACCGGCGGAACCTTAGCTGCTATCGGCAGTGCCGGCATGACGGAAAGCTTCGACGAAGCTTCCACCCAGCCCGTTATCACCTATTACTGTACGGAAACCCAGTCCGCTGACACTGCCATCACACTGACAGACAGCGATGGAAGTGCCCTCTTCACGGTCACACCCGAAAAAGCCTACGCCAGCATCGTTTTGACCTGCCCAGAAATGAAACTGGGCGCAACGTATACTCTGGCTGCCGGTACCGACAACGAAGAGATCACCCTCACGGACATCATCACCACCACCGGAACCCGGTCTGTTAAAACGATGAGCGATCCCGAAGGTGGAAAAATGCCAAATAACAGCGACAACAAAGGAATTAGGAATTCCGCCTTCAAAACCAAGCAACACGGCTGAGTGAACCGTTATAGTTCATTCAGCACCGGAACATTTGCTGTTCCGGTGCGTAAGAAAGTGATTCTACCGTGGCTGTCTTCCTACTTCCAATTTACCGTATTCTGTGCTAAAATAACCTCACAAGAAAAGAGGTAGAAAAATCATGTATGATAAACTGACCGAAAACGATATTAAAAAAATGCAGGAAGAAATCGACTACCGCAAACTGGTTGTCCGTCCAAAAGAACTCGAGGCTGTAAAAGAAGCCCGTGCCCAGGGCGATCTCAGCGAAAACTTTGAATACAAAGCTGCCAAACAGGACAAAAACCGCAACGAAAGCCGCATCCGCTATCTGGAAAAAATGATCAAAACCGCTCACGTTATTTCAGATACCTCAAAGGACGACGAAGTCGGCATCAACAATACCGTCCAGGTTTACATTGAAGAAGATGATGAGACAGAAACCTACAAACTTGTCACCACCGTTCGTGGTAATTCTCTCAAAGGATACGTCAGTATCGACTCGCCATTAGGAAAAGCCATTCTGGGTCATAAAGTCGGCGACCGCGTCACTGTAAAAGTAAGCGATGCCTATAGTTATGATCTCATCATCAAATCCATCGAAAACACTGCGGATACCGATGATGAACTCCGCAGCTATTAAAGAACAGAAAGAAAGGAAAATACCAGTCATGGAAAAAATTGCAAGCTTTACGATCGACCATATCAAACTTAAACCAGGCATTTACGTTTCAAGAAAAGACCACGTAGGTGACAGCATCATCACCACCTTCGACCTGAGAATGACCTCTCCAAATGATGAGCCCGTCATGAACACCGCCGAAGTCCACACCATCGAGCACCTCGGAGCCACCTTCCTCCGTAACCATGAGCAGTGGAAAGACAGAACTGTATACTTCGGCCCAATGGGCTGCCGCACCGGTTTCTACCTATTGCTGGCCGGAGATTACACCTCCAGAGACATCGTCCCGCTCGTCACCGAAATGTATGAATTCATCCGCGATTTCAAAGGCGAAGTTCCGGGCGCATCCCCGAAAGACTGCGGAAACTATCTGGACATGAACCTCTCCATGGCCAACTACCTCGGCAAAAAATACCTGGATGAAGTCCTGTACGGAATCGACGACTCCCGTCTCGTCTATCCAGAATAAACCATAAAAAATAACACAGGGGGAAAACAAAACATGAGAACCATGGAAAACGAAAATCTGCGTGTGCAGATCAGCGATCACGGCGCAGAACTTAGCAGCATCTACGATAAAGCGGCTGACCGTGAGGCAGTCTGGATCGGCGATCCGGCCTTCTGGAACCGCCACGCACCGGTCCTGTTCCCGTTCGTCGGAAAAGTAAACGGCGGCTTCTACACCCATAAAGGAGTCAAATATCCGATGGGCCAGCACGGTTTCGCCCGCGACAACGAATTCGAGTGCATCGAAAACACCGAAAACAAAACAGTACACCGCCTGGTATCGACCGAAGAAACAAAAAAAGTCTACCCGTTCGATTTTGCCTTCACCGTAACCCAGGAACTCTCCGGCAGAACCCTGACCATAACCTGGAACGTAGAAAACACCGGTGATGATGACATGTACTTCTCCGTCGGCGGACATCCTGCATTCATGATTCCGGAACAGTATGACATCGTCTTCAACAAAGGCCTAGAAAACCACACCGAGACCGAACTCGAATACGTCCTGATCGACCCGGAAACAGCAGGCGTCGATGTCGCACATCCGAGAAAACTGAAACTTCAGGACGGCAGAATCCCGTACACCAGAACTCTTTTCGACGAGGACGCCCTGATCTTCGACAACACCCAGGTCGAGCGCGTCGGCGTAGAAGTTGATGGAAAACCGTATGTCACTCTCACCTGCAAAGGCTTCCCGAGCGTCGGCGTATGGTCCAAGCCAAAAGCAGATGCCCCGTTCGTGTGCCTCGAGCCATGGATCGGCCGCTGCGACAACGTCGGCTTTGACGGCGAATTAAAAGACAAATACGGCGAACAGCACCTGAAGGCCGGGGAAACCTTCCAGGCAGGCTACACCATCACCATCGGAGAATAAGGACCCGAAAAAAAGAAAAACCTCCGAAGTACAGCGAAAAGAACACGATTCCTGTACTTCAGGGGTTGAAATTTTACGGTTTCTTTACTATAATTAGCATCAAACCCAAAAAACGCATGTAGTTCATCATGCACAGAAGAAAAAACAGGAGGGAACGTTCTTGAAAAGAGAAACGGTTATCGTACTTGATTTTGGCGGTCAGTACAATCAGTTAATTGCAAGACGTGTACGTGAGTGCAACGTTTACTGTGAGATTTATTCTTACAAAACAGACATCGAAAAGATCAAAGAAATTCAGCCGAAAGGTATTATCTTCACCGGCGGCCCGAACAGCGCATATCTGCCGGATTCCCCGACTTATACAAAAGAAATTTTTGAACTTGGAATCCCGATCCTCGGCATCTGCTACGGATCACAGCTGATGATGCATCTGCTCGGCGGAAAAGTAGAAGTAGCACCGGTCAGAGAATATGGAAAAATTGAGGTAACCGTAGATACCAGTTCCGCACTGTTTGAGAACGTATCCGAAAAAACTATCTGCTGGATGAGCCACAACGACTACATCTCCAAAGCAGCTCCGGGATTCGAAATCATCGCCCATACGGATGACTGTCCGGTAGCAGCCGTTGCAAACGTAGAGAAAAACCTCTATGCAACCCAGTTCCATCCAGAAGTTCTGCACACCAAAGAAGGAAAGAAAATGCTTTCCAACTTTGTATACAATGTCTGCCGCTGCGCCGGCGACTGGCACATGGACTCCTTCGTAGAAGAATCCATCAAAGCTATCCGCGAAAAAGTAGGCGACGGAAAAGTCCTCTGCGCACTGTCCGGCGGAGTCGATTCCTCCGTAGCAGCTGTTATGCTTTCCAAAGCAGTCGGAAACCAGCTGACCTGCGTATTCGTAGATCACGGCCTGCTGCGTAAAAACGAGGGCGATGAAGTAGAAGCAGTCTTCGGACCGGACGGTCCATACGACCTGAATTTCATCCGCGTCAACGCACAGGAGCGTTTCTATGCAAAATTAAAAGGCGTAGAAGAGCCGGAGAGAAAACGTAAAATCATCGGCGAAGAGTTTATCCGCGTCTTCGAAGAAGAAGCAAAGAAAATTGGTGCTGTAGACTTCCTGGTACAGGGAACCATCTACCCAGACGTTGTAGAGAGCGGCGTCGGCGGAGAATCCACCGTCATCAAATCCCATCATAACGTCGGAGGACTGCCGGACTACGTAGATTTCAAAGAAATCATCGAGCCGCTGCGCAACCTCTTCAAAGACGAAGTAAGAAAAGCCGGCCTTGAGCTCGGCATCCCGGAATACCTCGTATTCCGTCAGCCATTCCCGGGCCCGGGACTTGGCATCCGTATCATCGGCGAAGTAACCGCTGAGAAAGTCAAAATGGTACAGGACGCCGACGCAATCTGGCGCGAAGAAATCGACAAAGCCGGAATCGCCCACGAAATCGGCCAGTACTTCGCAGCCCTGACCAATATGCGTTCTGTCGGAGTCATGGGAGATGAAAGAACGTATGATTATGCCATTGCCCTCCGTGCCGTAACCACTACCGATTTCATGACAGCCGAAAGCGCAGAAATTCCGTGGGATGTCATCGGAAAAACAACGAGCAGAATTGTAAACGAAGTAAAACACATCAATCGCGTTATGTATGATTGCACAGGAAAACCACCGGCAACGATCGAGTTTGAATAATTTTCAAAAGCTCGCAAAGCCTAGTAAAATGGCAATGTCATTAACTTTAGCAAAGAGCAGAAATCGTAAGCATTTATAAAACTATGATTCCTGCTTTTTGTTGAGAGTATGAAACTTTTTCTGTAAAATAATGTTTGGAAGGTTCTTCTATGATACAATAAATATCATTAGGAGGACCTTTTATTATGGCAAGACAAAAGAAACCGGTACATCGAGTACAAATGACCGAAGGAAAACGAAACATCATCCATCAGCTCCTGGAAGAGTATGATATCCAGTCTGCTGAAGACATCCAGGATGCGCTCAAGGATCTTTTAGGCGGTACCATTAAGGAAATGATGGAAGCGGAAATGGACGATCATCTCGGCTATGAAAAATCAGAACGTTCGGATCATGATGATTACCGCAATGGGTATAAGCGCAAACAGGTCAACAGCCGATATGGATCGATGGAAATCGAAGTGCCGCAGGACCGAAAATCAACATTTGAACCACAGGTGGTGAAAAAACGTCAGAAAGATATTTCTGATATTGATCAGAAGATTATTTCTATGTATGCCAAAGGAATGACTACCCGACAGATTTCCGAAACCATCGAAGATATTTATGGCTTTGAAACCTCGGAGAGTTTTATTTCCGATGTAACCGATAAGATCCTGCCACAGATCGAAGACTGGCAGAACCGGCCGTTGGACGAAGTCTATCCCATTCTCTACATTGACGCAATTCACTATTCCGTAAGAGATAATGGTGTGATCCGAAAGCTTGCAGCTTACGTGATTCTTGGAATCAACACGGAAGGAAAGAAAGAGGTTCTGACCATCAGCGTTGGCGACAATGAAAGCGCAAAATACTGGCTTTCCGTTATGAACGAACTGAAAAACCGGGGTGTCAAAGATGTATTAATCATCTGTGCAGATGGTTTAACCGGCATCAAAGAAGCAATCGCTGCTGCTTTTCCAAAAACCGAGTATCAGCGCTGTATCGTACACCAGGTAAGAAATACACTGAAATATGTCCCTGACAAGGACAGAAAAGCATTTGCAGCGGATCTGAAGACCATTTATCAGGCCGCAGATGAAAAGAAAGCGCTGGCAGCCTTAGATCGTGTAACTGAAAAATGGTCTCCCAAATATCCGAATTCCATGAAACGCTGGAAGGATAACTGGGATGCCATCTCTCCAATTTTCAAGTTTTCAACGACGGTCAGAACGGTGATTTATACCACCAATGCGATTGAATCCCTGAATTCCACCTACCGGAAGCTGAATCGGCAGAGAAGCGTATTCCCAAGCGATACGGCCCTTTTAAAAGCGCTGTACCTGGCCACTTTTGAGGCTACGAAAAAATGGACCAGTACGATTCGAAACTGGGCGCAGGTATATGGCGAACTGAGTATTATGTACGAAGGTCGTCTTCCAGAATAACGAGTAAACCGACGATCAAGACAGGCGGAAAACCGCCTGCTCTTGACATGCCATTCAACAACTGTTATATATAAAACAAGGGTGAAAAGCTCAAACTGTAAGCTCACCACCTTTGCATATCATAGAAGAATCTTATTTACAGACTTTTTCTCACAGTCGAGGGTGCGGACAAAATTCTGGACTACTATAGGGCTTCGAAAGGAGCCTTTTTATGTATTCAAAAGAACAAAAGGATATTGCACTACGGATATATCATCAAACAGAGTCTGTAACTGAAACTATTAGGATTCTAGGGTATCCAACACGTAGAAATCTGTACACATGGATTGCTGAGGAAAATACCCCACCCAAAACAAGGAAAGAATACCCTGTAATTGATAATCCTCCTGATCATCCTCGCAATCCTCCATTAGAAGTAAAATTAAATGCAATTCACCGTTGCTATGAGCTCGGAGAAAATATAAAATATGTTTCAGAAGACATTGGGTATAGTAGAGCTAGTATTTATCAATGGCGAAAACGTTATTTAAAAGAAGGTACATTAGGTCTTATGAATCACAAAAACATTACTCCGGGAACATTAGTAGAAGGTTCTGTTTCAAGTACAGATATTTCTTCTGATGAAATAAATCAGTTGAAGGCTCAAATGCAAGATATGCAATTAGAAATAGACATTCTTAAAGAAACGATAAATGTATTAAAAAAAGACCCAGACATCGATCAGAGTGCTCTCAGCAACAGAGAGAAGGCGGTGATAATCGATGTCTTGAAAAATAGATACTCACTGCCATTATTATTACAGAAATTACAATTATCAAAAAGCAGTTATTATTATCAGGAACAATCCCTACAAAAAGAAGATAAATATACACTTTTACGTGTTAGAGTCATTGAATTATTTACAGAGAATAAAGGTCGATATGGTTACAGACGAATTCACGCCCTACTTAAGCGTGAAAATATAATTGTCTCAGAAAAAGTTATTCGTAGGATTATGAAAGAAGAACAACTTGTAGTAAAAATCAAACGAACTCGTAAATATAATTCCTATCAAGGTGAAATATCTCCAGCAGTAGATAATCTAATTAACAGAAATTTTTCTGCATCTAAACCTAACGAAAAGTGGTTAACAGATATAACCGAGTTTGCAATTCCGGCAGGAAAGGTTTATTTATCGTCTATAGTAGATTGTTTTGATGGCTTACTTGTCAATTGGAATATAAGCACTTCTCCAGATGCATTACTTGTCAATTCTATGCTTGACGATGCAGCTAAATTACTATCTGTAGGAGAAAAACCAATCATACATTCAGACAGAGGCGTACACTACCGCTGGCCAGGCTGGATTGACAGGATGGAGAAAAATGGTTTCATACGATCAATGTCAAAGAAAGGCTGTTCACCTGATAATTCTGCCTGTGAGGGCGTATTTGGAAGAATTAAAAATGAGATGTTCTATAATGCAGATTGGTCTGGGGTAAACATCTCAGAATTTATTGGTATTTTAAATGATTATCTTTATTGGTATAATGAAAAAAGAATAAAAAAATCATTAGGATATTTGAGTCCTATAGAGTACAGACATAGACTTGGATTGGTCACTTAGATAGTCCAAGAAAATGTCCGCACCCTCGTCTCTTTTTGTTTGTATATGGGCATACTTATCCCCTTCTCTTTGTACTCGTATTTTTTAGCTCAGTACGCTCTTTTATGG
>ENA-USUG01007085-USUG01007085.1-human-gut-metagenome-genome-assembly--contig:-NODE-7085-length-11193-cov-134.595178_pt1 | contig 11193 bp, 9 predicted proteins | sample MGYA00250059_ERZ773394 | MGnify/ENA primary metagenome ERZ773394 (study PRJEB29103, sample SAMN06111957) | human gut metagenome | biome: human gut; feature: ankylosing spondylitis patient; material... | reverse complement strand
AAAACAACAGAACAGGAAGAAAATCGAACACACATAATTATATTGCGGGCGCGCATGTATGCGCACGTAGAAGGGTATGGTTCATCCGACAAATGCATCGTTCTTATCGTGCATCGACGGTATGTTGAGTTCAAAGAACTTTGGGGCTCTATCTGCTATTGCTGTCTACTGTTTCTTTGAATCCACCGCAAGAGGGGGAGGAAAATAAGCAGTAACCGTGAAATACCTGAAATGGCTTGTCGTGCAATGACTGAATCCATAAAAATAACTGCGTTTTTTCGCCCTACAAGCGGAAACCTGTTTCTTCCTTCCTCCTTTCATCTACTGTCGAAACGTCCTGCCGATGGGGGTTTTGGTTGTGAAAGAACATCGTTTCATCCCCCTTTCAGCCTCCTTTCATTTGTAAAACTTCTTCTGGCGAGACAAAGGCTGAAGGCAGATTGTGAAGGGACTTGGGAGGCACGGATGAAAGGAGGATGAGGGGAGGTCCTGTCATTCTTAACCGACTGATTATCCGCATGTTTTGGATAAAATGTAAGAATGAAGGGAAAAGAAGGAATGACCGACTTGGTGAGGGTGGTTCCATCTTCCCTTACATAAAAACATACCGATCTTTTTTGGAAACATCAAAGTCTTTTTGCAACAGGAGAGTGTGTCAAAACTAAACCGGCCCATCCCATCGTCAGCTGTAGGGGAAGGGTTTGCCTGCCCGAAGACACAAAGCAAACTGTTTTCGGGCGAGCGAACCTCGCCCCTACCAACGAAACGACAACATTATCCACATTTTGACACATCCCCCTGTTTGTAAAGTGTGTACGTACGCATCGGATTACACATACGGTGGCATAAGCCCACACGTATATACGTATCGAGCTACACGTACGTACGCATGAACCTATACGTATATATGTCATTGTGTCAGGCTCCGTCATATCCTGTACCCGGGTTTGATTAATTTGTCTCCTCTCTTGACAAACGCTTTTTCATGTTGTATATTTGTAGTTCGTCAAATCTAAAAAAGTGCCTCATGAATGTATTCGCCACCCTCAAAACAGTCTTCTTCGGAAGCAAATTCCTGTCAGCTCCTGTTCCTTCCGACGGAACACCGCGCCGTGACTTCATATCCGCCCTCAACGGACTGATGCCGCTTTGTCGGACCATCCCCGGTGTGCACCTGGCAGTGGATATCCGCGAAGGCCGGGTGGCTTTGGTGGTGGACTGGACTCCGCGTACCGACGGGAATGCGCTGGCGGGCAGTTACCATTACATTGTGTCCGATGAAGACGGAGTGAAGGAAGTGAGCAAGTCACAGGTTCTTCCGGCTGAAAACGGCAAGGGCAATTTATCGGAAAGCAGGAACGAAGCTCCCGGATGCCCGACAGTCTTAATTGAAAAAACGGAGAAAGAAGCCGCACAATCGGGAGGTGCTCGAAAGGTTATGAATATCGCACACTCGAAAGATATTGAAAAGGAAGCCGGATTAGAATCCTCGGAAGAGACAGTCGAGAAAGCGAAATCATGCTCCCTGATGCAGGAAGTGACCGCTTTCCTCACCTCCCGCTACCGTTTCCGCTTCAACGTACTGACCGAGGAAACCGAAGTAGCAGACGTGGCAAACATAACAAACATAGAAAACAACCTCCCCGATGCCCATCTGCGTTACGCCAAAGTGGACGAACGATGGATGAACACGCTCAGCATGGAGGCCATCGAAACAGGCATAGACTGCTGGGACAGGGATATCCAACGCTTTGTGCGCTCGCGCCGCATCAGCGAATACCATCCCTTTACCGCCTACTTTGAACAACTTCCCGAATGGGACGGCAAGGACCGCGTATCCGCACTTGCCCGCCGGGTGTCCGACGACCCGGTATGGGTGAACGGTTTCCACCGCTGGATGCTGGGACTCTCCGCCCAATGGATGCAGTTCCGGTCGGATGCCAACAACGCCAACCGCGCTAACAGTATCAACCGCGCCAACAGCGTGGCTCCCCTGCTGGTGAGCAGTCGCCAAGGACTGGGGAAAAGTACATTCTGCCGCCTGCTGATGCCCGATGTGCTGAAAGCCTATTACACAGAAAGTTACGACCTCGGCTCTCCGGCATCCGCCGAAGCCAAACTCGCTGCCTGTGGGCTGATCAATCTGGATGAATTCGACAAACTCAGCGCATCCAAAATGCCCCTGCTGAAGAACCTGATGCAAGCCTCCGCACTGAACATCCGCAAGGCCTACAAACGCAGCGCTTCGGCACTTCCCCGCATCGCCTCGTTCATCGGCACCAGCAACCGGGAGGACCTGCTGGTAGACCACACCGGCTCGCGCCGCTTCCTCTGTGTCAGCTTGGAACACGCCATTGACTGCGTCACGCCTGTGGAGCATGAACAGCTGTACGCCCAGCTCAAAGCGGAACTCCTGTCCGGTGAACGCAGCTGGTTCAACAAGGAAGAAGAGCAGGCTATCCAGCAGCACAACGCCCTGTTCTACAAACATATACCCGAAGAAGAGGTGTTCCGCCTCTGTTTCCGCTTTGCCACGGAAGCGGACCATCCGCAGGAAGTGCTGACCCTTTCCGCCACCCAATTATTCGAGCGAATGAAGTCCGCCCATCCTTCGGTCATGAGGGGTATGACCGCCTACAGCCTGAGCCGCATCATGCCACAGCTGGGCGAGCGGGTACATACCGCCAAGGGGAATGTGTATCGGGTGGTGGTATGCTAGGAGTATTTAGCAATAGTGGAAGCTTTATCAGCGGTTCGTTAGGCTTGTTCATGCCGGATAAATACCTGAGAAACAACGTAAAATCAATGGGTAACCGGGCTTTGCGGAGTTGCTAACCACCGCAGTAGTATAAAATAGTTTAACAATTGTAATTGATGGTAAGATGAAAACAACCAGTCTTTAAAAGGTATCTCTTTATCAAAGATTATGAAGGGCACAACAAATATAAATAATATTTCTTGTATCAAACGATTTTTCATGTCTTTACTGTCCCTTGTCTTGTTCTTATTGCCTTCCTGTAATTTTTTAGGATGAGAAAAAGAATATGGTAAGTTTGTCTTTTTTTAGGACTCTTTTTGTTTGCTCCCTGTGAGGATACAGTACCGTGAGAATGTGTTTAAAGGGTTTGCAGCTGAACACGCGGAGGACTTCAACAAATGGCTGGATAAACAGAAATAATACAATAGACAGGAGGGGAAACTAAAATGATGCTTACGAGAAAGCAGCGAATTTTTCTTTAAAGTTCGCTGCTTTCTTATGTTTTCAGTGTATAATGTAGATAACCAAACATTTAACAATAGGTTTCAGTTTTTGTTATCTGCTATTTTCCCCATTTCACTTGTATCGAGGATAAGTGATGATGGCTTCTGTCTTTTCATCGACTTTCAGATCGAATTCTGCCAATGTTGCTGTAGGAGTTATAACCTTTATTCGATAAGTTTGGTGAGAAAGGTTCCGGATAGCATAGTCCAAATTCATCATATAGTTGCAGTTGGCTTCTTGCTTACCTAAATATTCCTCTTTAATAATTAGGGTGTTACCTTGGGTTTGAACCTGTACATTTGCTCCTTCTGAGTCACAATTGACCAATGCACTACGGTGATTGAACAGTAGCACATCGTTTCTCATAGTGAAACATAGACTATCGATTGCGTGTTCATCGTATGCATTTTTGTAAGTGATGCAATCGCTCAAGGTAGCATTTCCAGTGTATGAATCATCGTCATTGCAGGCTTGTAATCCTAGGGTTACTGCGGATAAAAGAATATATCCTTTAATTAATTTGTTCTTCATTTGTGCATTGGATTAATTTATAGTTATGATTCTTTTTACAATAGTTATACCATCTGAAATATGGATTACGTAATTACCTGACTTCCATTTGCTTATATCACAAGTATAATTAAAATGCATTGGTCCATTTATACTAAGATTATAGTCATATGAAGCTAAAGAAACTCTGTTTTCAAGGTTTTCAGGAATAGAAGATGATTGTGCATGCTCCTTATCTGATTTAAAATTGTTTGTAATAAAAACCTCCACTTCTACATGTCGTAAGAATAATATTAATACAACGTGCGTTTATGTTGTTTAGTAAATTAGCCAACTCATCGCTTGTCATACCAGCAATATCGTTCCATAAAGCAAAAGTATATGTCTCTGAGTTAATTTGACCTCCATGACTTGTTATAAATATTGTTAAATCGTCTTCCTGGGTTAACAATTCCGCGTATCTTTGAAAACTTGAAATTACTGATGAGCGTGTTGCTGAAGAGTTTATATCAGGAGTTCCATCTCCATCCAAATCAAGTGGTGTTGAATCATATTCGCCATTATTCAAATTTCTATCTTTTTCAGGGTTTTGTCATCGGCCATTAATGTTGTAATATTGGATTTGGAATAACCATATATTTTAGTTAATGCAGAGTAGAATGCTGAACAGTTATTCCAGTATCTTAGATGGTTATTTTCCTTATCTATTCCTCCATTGATAATTAATGCATATTTGTTATGCAGATTAGCAGTAGCTTTTGGGTTATTGATTTGCTGAAAGGATAATAAAGGGGTAGATTGGATATAAGGAGTAGCGGATGAAGATATTATTTTGGTCATATTCTCTATTTTGGGAGGGAAGGAATGGTGTTCAATTGAAAATTCTCCATTCATTGTGACATAAATATATCTACATGGGTGCGACCAATTCTCCATTGGATTGTCATCGACAAAGAAAAACCAACAAGATGACTTTATGATACTATTTCCACTTAAATATCTTTGAATAGTATCATTTTCTTCAATAATTGTATTTGATATAAATACATTAATATCGGATGTATCTTTGCACAGAACTTTTTGCTTTACTAAGTCTATAGCTTCATCTTTTGAAATAGCCAAACTTCTAGATTTGATATTTGCATGATTCTCTTTAATAGAAAGATTGTCAGGTTGATCTTGACAGGATGCAATACCACCTAAGATAATTAGGATAATAATGAAGAATCTTGTGTGAATCATAATGATTAAATTTGATATTTATTAAATCTTTCTATTTGGCAATGTTTTGGTACTGTTGAAGTGTATAAATTCTTATATACTTGATTAGCAATAAAATATATCGTAAAAAGTCAAGAAAGCCACTAATTCAAAATACCTACCCTAAAGGTAACAAAATTCCCCTGATTATGCAAGAGTATTTTTGAAATTCCATGAATCTGGCCCGCATACAGATTATGGCCTATATGCTCCATGCGCTTTGTGTGGAGTAGACTGTGAGTCTTTACAAACTGGATTCGGCAATGCCTACGTCGGCTAGGTGTGATACTAATCTACTTGTGATAAGTTCTTCATACTGCTCTGAATTATGCTGTAAAAGCGCCGAATATTCCCGAAATTTGTTTATACCCCAACCAGACCAAAAGTTCAGTTATACATTCGATAAGAAAAAAAGAAGTAGGGATTATACATTGCACTATTGGGATGTTGATAGGAAATCATTTGTATCCATTCCTTGCAAAAGCTCAACAGATTCTATGCAAACATACGAACAGATACCAGAAAATGCATTATATTGGCTGACTTTGCCTGAACGGATAGTGAAGCAAAGAGTGTTTTTTATAGAGCAGGATACCATAAGAAGGTATTAAGCAGTTGAGAACCTCAGGAGGTGCAGAGCCTTTCCGCCACCCAGTTGTTCGAACGAGTGCATAAATGTGTACCGGGTGGTGGCATGCTAAGTAAGAATGTTGTAACATCACAAATACTTTTGAGAAACAACTAAACAGAAAGGAAATGGAATACACCTAATTATATTGCATGCGCACGTAAACCGCACAAACTACATACAAAAGAGGGCAACTAAAGCCTACTATCTATAAAGGTTTTACAAGCGGCCGAACAAACCAAAAGCCATTAACAAACAAATATCTATATACAAAGTGAATATCAAGAAAAAAAGTTCCCTGATTATTTGGTTTATATTATAAACTAGATTATATTTGCAAAGTAATCATTAAAGATAAACTTTTGGCATTCAATACACAAACAATAAAAACAATGAAAGCAAGCACAACATTTCAACAAAAACTTGGGAATGTGTCAAAACTAAACCGGCCTATCCCATCGTCAGCTGTAGAGGCAGGGATTGCCTGCCCGAAGACACAAAGCCAACTGTTTTCGGACGAGCGAACCTCGTCCCCACGAATCAAACGACAGCATTATCCACGTTTTGACACAGCCTCATGCGCCACACTAGCAGCTCCGGGAAAAGGTATTAAGACGGACAAAGGAAATCTTATGATAGGTGTAGGAGATTTACACACTCCACAATCTATGAAAGAAGAGATAATAAAAAACAACAGGTTCAAGAGCCACAGCACAAATTAAAGAAGTGACATCAGGAAAACACACTATTTATGTTTATCACGATGAAAACGAAAATTACACATTGCACAAAGACAAAAAAGGGAAAGGAAAATAAAAGCCATGAAAGTAAATCAGAACAATGAAAAATTCGTTCCAACCGAGGAACAGATTAAAGCGGAATGCCAACAAAGAGCCCGTTATTTTTGGAATTGGCTTACTTGGTCATTAGTCTATTATGTGGTAATAAACCTGTTTTTAGTAGCTGTAAACTGGTTTACAAGTCAACATTACTGGTGGGTATTATGGGTTATAGCAGGTTGGGGAATCAGCCTGCTGATAACAGCCATAGAGAAAAGTATCAAATATTAACCAATCACAAACTAAAGAGAAAAACATTATGGAAGAAAGAAAATTGAATGAGAAAGAGAGTTTAGAACTCATCGCTCAAATGATTCAAAACACGAAAAATAGAATGGAGACAAATTGCGGTATGCCTTTCCTGTTATGGGGATACACTACTGTATTTACCAGTCTGTTAGTATGGCTTCTGGTAACATACACACAGAATAATAACTGGCAATAACTATGGTTTATGCTTCCCATTATAGGAGGAACCGGAACCTACCTTTCTGCACGCAACCAACAGCCGACTGTCAAAAGTCATTTAGACAAAGTCATCAGCTACATTTGGCTGGTATTCGGAACAGCCGGATTTTTGATATCTCTACTCGCTATGTTTTTCTGGAAACTTCCCATCCTATTCATTATTCTTCTACTGATGGGTATGGGTACCACTTTAACAGGACTGGTGATAAATTATAAAACAGTGACCATTTGTGGCACACTGGGAGCATTAAGTTCCATCGGATGCCTTTTCTATGAAGGTTTCAACCAGGTATTGATATTCGCTCCTGTTTTTATTTTTATGATGATTATCCCGGGACATGTGCTGAACCATGCTGCCCGTAAACAAAAAAAATTATAACTTTGCGCCTATGTTCAAAGAATTAAATCCATTGCTACACTCCGAGCTTCGACTTGCCATCATGTCGATACTGGTTTCGGTGGAAGAAGCCGAATTCAGTTATCTGAAACAACAGACAGGAGCAACGGCAGGAAATCTGAGTGTACAGATAGACAAGCTGAACAAGGCAGAATACGTGGAAGTCATTAAAACCTTCAAAGGCAAAATGCCTTGTACAATCTGCAAAATTACCCCGAAAGGTCTTGAAGCCTTTGAGGAATATGTAGACGCACTGAAAAGTTACATTATTCCTCCTAGAGTTTAGCAAATGTGCTACCACTTCTCCTTTAAAATCTCCATCAACAGGAAGATACAGAGGTGGTGGCAGCACATTTTATCTCCACACGCCCTGCCAGCACCCTCCCTGTATGAAACTAGCAGAACACCAAATGAAAAGATAAGAATAAAGAGTTCCAATATAACCTTCTGTTATCCGATATAATATTTTAGAATAAACACCCTATCGAAAGCTTTTATACCTTTGTATCCGGAAAAGGAAACATACTCTCCTGCGAAAACGTTTATATTATACAAACTTTAAATAGAAAAGAATTATGGAATTTGTAACAAACGAAAAACTGACAATCGTAGGCGCTGCCGGCATGATCGGCTCCAACATGGCTCAAACTGCTATTATGATGGGCCTTACTCCTAATATTTGTTTATACGATCCTTACGCTCCGGGCCTGGAAGGTGTAGCAGAAGAACTGTTCCACTGTGGTTTTGAAGGCATGAACATCACATTCACTTCCGATATCAAAGAAGCCCTGACCGATGCCAAATATATTGTAAACTCGGGAGGTGCTGCCCGCAAAGCAGGCATGACCCGTGAAGATTTGCTGAAAGGCAACGCTGCCATTGCCGAAGAGTTCGGAAAGAACGTAAAGGCTTATTGCCCGGACGTGAAACATATCGTGGTTATCTTCAACCCGGCCGATATCACCGGCCTCATCACCTTATTATATTCCGGCTTGAAGCCCTCTCAGGTCACTACCCTTGCCGCCCTCGACTCTACCCGCTTGCACAGTGAATTGTCCAAACATTTCGGCATCGCCATGGACAAAGTGGAAAACTGCCGCACCTACGGCGGTCACGGCGAGCAGATGGCTGTCTACGCTTCCACCGCAAAAGTGGACGGAAAGGCATTGCTCGACATCATCGGCACTCCCGAACTGACCAAAGAGCAATGGGCTGAGATTCAACAGAAAGTGACCAAAGGCGGTGCAAATATCATCAACCTGCGCGGACGTTCTTCTTTCCAAAGCCCGTCATACGTTTCCATCGAAATGATTGCCGCCGCCATGGGAGGAAAGCCATTCCGCTGGCCGGCAGGCACTTATGTTTCCAATGGCAAGTTCGACCATATCATGATGGCTTGGGAAACTTCCATCACCAAAGACGGTTGCCACTTGAAAGACGTGAAAGGCACTCCCGAAGAAGAAGCCGCACTGGAAAAAAGTTATGAACACCTCTGTGCATTGCGCGACGAAGTCATTGCGATGGGCGTTCTTCCCCCGGTTGCCGAATGGAACAAACTGAATCCGAATATCAAATAAGGATTGATTATAATATTCCGTTAAAAACGCCATCGGACTCACCTCCGACGGCGTTTTTTTATTATCTTCGCATTCGCAATGATAGACCAACCCACCATAGACCGGATATTGGATGCCGCACAGATAGTAGACGTGGTATCCGAATTTGTCACCCTGCGCAAGCGAGGTGTGAACTTCGTAGGGCTTTGCCCGTTTCATGACGACAAGACCCCATCGTTCTACGTGTCGCCGGCCAAGGGGCTATGCAAATGTTTTGCCTGTGGAAAGGGAGGAAACGTGGTTCACTTCGTGATGGAACACGAGCAGATGACTTACCCCGAAGCACTACGCTGGCTGGCAAAAAAATATAACATAGAAATAAAAGAACGCGAGCTCACCGACGAGGAGAAAGAAGTGCAAAATGTGCGTGAGAGCCTCTTCGTGGTGAATGAATTTGCACGCGATTATTTCCAGAACATCCTCTATAACCATGCTGACGGCAAAGCCATCGGCATGACCTATTTCCGCCAGCGTGGTATTCGTGACGACATTGTGAAAAAGTTCCAATTGGGCTACAGCACCACGGCACACGATGCTTTGGCACAGGAAGCCTTGCGCAAAGGATATAAAAAGGACTTCCTGATAAAGACCGGCCTCTGTTACGAAAAAGAAGACGGCAGCCTGCGCGACCGGTTTTGGGGACGCGTCATCTTTCCGTGGTTCAATATCAGCGGAAAAGTATTAGGCTTCGGCGGACGTGTGTTGGACAGCCGCACCAAAGGAGTCAATCAAAAATATGTCAATTCACCCGAATCGGAAATATTCAGCAAACGCAAAGAGCTGTATGGCATCTTTCAGGCAAAAGCCGCCATCGTGAAAGCCGACTGCGTTTACATGGTAGAAGGATATACCGACGTGATAGCCATGCACCAATGCGGATTGGAGAATGTAGTGGCTAACTCAGGAACCGCGTTGAGCGAACAACAAATTCGCCTGCTCCATCGTTTCACTCCAAACATCACCTTACTATATGACGGCGACGAAGCCGGTATCAAGGCCAGCATCCGAGGCATAGACATGCTGCTTGCAGAAGGGATGAATATCAAAGTTCTGCTCCTCCCCGACGGAGACGACCCGGATAGCTTCTCCCGAAAGCACAACGCCACAGAGTTTAAGCAATATATTGCCGAACACGAAGAGAATTTCATTCGCTTTAAAACAAATCTATTGCTGAAAGACGCCCAAAAAGATCCTGTCAAGCGAGCCGGTCTGATAGCTGATATGGCTAGAAGTATCGGGCTGATTCCTAATGATGTGATTCGCTATGCTTGTGTAAAGGAGTGTGCTACCATTCTGAATGTAAATGAACAAATCATCCTGAATGAGATAAAGAAGCACCTGCTACAGCGTGATGACAACTATTTGGAACAAATCAAGAAAGAGAAGGATACAACCAATACGCTTTCTCCTTCCGCTGATATGGTCCTGCCTCCCATAAGAACAGAAGATAACGTTCCACCTCCTCCTTTCCCTCCCGAGGAACTAGAAGCACAATATCAGTCCTACATTCCCGAAGAGGGAAGAGAAAAGTATGTATTCTATGCCAAAGAACAACTGCTGATAAAGACTTTAATCCGTTATGGAGAAAGAATTATGTGTTATGTAGAGACAGAAGAGAATGCAGAAACACCACTTACAGTGATAGAATATATTTCCATGGACTTAAAACAGGATGAATTACAGTTTCACAACCCGCTGCACAGAAGAATATTGGCGGAAGCGGAGAGTCATCTGCATGATCAGAACTTCACGGCAGAACGTTATTTTCTGGCACATCCTGATCCTACCATCAGCAAATTGGCGGCAGAGATGATAAACGACCGTTACCAACTAAGCAAATATCATTCTAAATCCCAAAAGATAGTAACGGATGAAGAACGCTTACACGAACTGGTCCCACATCAAATCATCGACTTTAAGCTGGCCATACTGGAAGAAGAAATGAAGCATACACTGCAAGCATTAAGCAAACCCGAAGTAGCTCAAGACGCCAACAAATGCCTGGAAATCATGGCTCACTACAAAGAGTTGAGTGAACTATTGAAAGAAATGGCCAAACGTGCGGGTGACCGGGTAGTGCTGAAAGCATAAAATTTATCATAGGAAAGTAGTGTCAAGAGGTTGACAATGCTATTTTTAGGGATATTCAGTAAATGTCTCTAAAAAATAAGATGGCATATGAAGATGATAGGGCATGACCACTTCATATGCCA
>ENA-USUG01007079-USUG01007079.1-human-gut-metagenome-genome-assembly--contig:-NODE-7079-length-11202-cov-118.937618_pt1 | contig 11202 bp, 7 predicted proteins | sample MGYA00250059_ERZ773394 | MGnify/ENA primary metagenome ERZ773394 (study PRJEB29103, sample SAMN06111957) | human gut metagenome | biome: human gut; feature: ankylosing spondylitis patient; material... | reverse complement strand
GTGCAATTAAAAATAACAACCATATTTCTGACTTATTATCTATAAAATATTGAGTAATAATCGGTTGTAAATACATGGATTGAAAATGAATTATCTTCTTTCTGATGGTTGTTTTGATGAAGTTCTTTTTATAGGATTGGAGCGTGAAAAGTTGATACATGAAATGGCTGATTCCCGAAAATATCCGGATTCATATATTGACTTGCAATATTCGTATGTATACATTAAACTTGCCTATGTAGCATTTAAATTGCGAAAATATGAAGAGGCTGATAACTATTTCAGGAAATATAGTTCAACAAAGGCAGCTTTGACTCCCGATGGTAAATGTGATGCGGCTCCTTATTTGTTATTGACTAAGCGTTATAAGGAGGCATTAGAAAAATGTGAAGACTTTAAGAATGTCTTGAGAAGTCAGGATACTCTTAATCAACAATATTTAAGTGTTCTTCAAAAAGAAGTAGCGGCCTATTCAGGTTTGAATAACTTTAAGAAAGTAGCAGAATTACGTGAATCAATTCTTAATATTGTTACTCACATGTATAGAGATGAAGTAAGGAATGCAGCTTTGGAGTTGGATGCGGTTTATAAAGTGAACGAAAGGGATAAGCAGATAGCGAAGCAGGACTTTCGATTAAAGATGCATGGCATATTTCTTCTTTTTGCAATTGGGTTTATTTTGTTGATGTCTTTTTTCCTTTGGAAAAGCTGGAAGTATAATCGTATTATCAGGTCAAAGAATAAAGTACTTGTACGCCTTATAAATGAACAATTATCTCCAAAAGAGAATACTGATGTCGTGTCTGAGTCTTTACCGGGTGCAAACCGGGAAGAGGATATTTTATCGGAAAATGGTATGGAATGGGCAGAGAACAGAGAGCTGTTTAGTAAATTGAATGAAACTATTCTTCATGAAAAATTATATTTGTCACCGAATTTATCAAGAGATGATTTGGTGAGGATCGTACATTTGAATTATGCTCGTTTTGCCAGGATGATAAAAGAAAATACGGGTGGTAACTTAAGTGGATATATAAATAATTTGCGTTTGAATCATGCTATTCAGTTGTTAAATGAGCATCCTAATTATACGATGAAGGCGATAGCAGAAGATTCAGGCTTCAACAGTATGCCTACTTTTAATAATCTCTTTAAGAAGAAAACAGGGATGACTCCTTTTGAGTTTAAAAGTGCACAAAAAGAATAGGTCATATAATATATTGGTTATCAGTAGAAAAGAACTTTTATTTATATCTTTTGAACAAATCTTTATAAAGAGTATGTCTTTCTAAGCATATTTTTCGTACATGATTATGTTTTTTTGCATCAAAAACTATGTATAACCTTATTAGATGTAGAAAATGAATTATGTGGTATCTGAGTCTATTATTCATATTATTCTTAATTATAATTTTTACTTATTTTGTTAAAGAATATCGGCGGTATCGTTTAGAATTAGATAAGACGCTGCTTGAATACCACTCTTATGTAGTAAAAATGGATAAATTGGAAAAAGAAAATATCCAATTAAGGCGAGAGTTGGCTATCGAGAAAAATGCAGCAAAGGAAAGGAAAGAAAAAGTGAATCAACTCAAGGCGGCTTTCTTGGCTAATATAAGTCATGAGATACGCACTCCTCTGAATGCCATTGTCGGGTTCTCTAATTTGTTGATAGAGTCAAAAGATGTTTCAGAGAGGAGACAATATGCACAAATAATCAGTGCAAATAATGAATTGTTGCTTAATTTGGTTGATAATATATTAGATTTAGCAAAGATTGAGTCTGGTTATCTTTGTTTGCATACTTCCTCTTTTAGTCTTTCGGAACTTGTGCGGGAGATTGCTATGAAATGTGAATCCAGAGTGAGTGATGAGGTGACAATTATAGTAAAAAAACCGGAGAATGATTATTGGGCTGAATTAGATAAAAAGCGTATAACTCAAGTTCTGGAGCATTTTGTGATGAATGCATTAAAGTATACTTCGCAGGGATATATTGAAATTACTTATGAAGTGAAGGAAGCAGCAGTTATATTAAGTGTTACAGATACCGGTTGCGGAATTCCTTCTGATAAATTAAATAAGGTGTTTGACCGTTTTGAAAAAGCGGACTCTTTTGTTCAGGGAATTGGTATTGGATTGTCTATTTGTAAATCGATAGTAGAACAAATGGGAGGTTGTATAGGAGTTGAATCGGAGTTGAATGCAGGAAGTAAATTTTGGATTGAAGTACCTTGTCATCCTATTTGTTGTAGTGAGGAAAAAAACAGTGTATATTTGATGTCATAGCATTAATGTTTTTACGTTGAGCCTTGCGTTCGTTTTTTTGTGTTGACTCAAGGCTCGGCTTTTCTAATTTTTGCAGACATAAAAAAGGCTATCTCAAAGTATATTTTGAAATAGCCTCTTTGTTTTTTCAACATGTAATGTTGTGTGCGCCTGATAGGACTCGAACCTACACGTCTCACGACACCAGATCCTAAGTCTGGCGCGGCTACCAATTACGCCACAGGCGCGGCAATCCTTTCGGTAAGCGGTTGCAAAGGTAATGCTTACTTCTGAAATAACCAAATTATTTCATTATAAAATGCATATAATCCTTTATTGTTTGTGATTATGTAAATATTCACGTGCCGCTTCAATAATAGTATCAATGCCTTTGTTGTAATCTTCGGAAGTGATATCTACTTTTTTATCCGGTTCGATACCGAATTCCAGATGTTTCATATCAGGATCATACATCGGGCTTGCAGAAAAGCGGACAGACCAACCATTGGGGAGTTCGGAAGAGAAGGGGAGCCCTGAACCGCCACCGGTTTTGTCGCCGATAACGGTAACTCTGTCTAATTGTTTCATTCGGTTCACAAAATCGTTGGTGGCACTATAAGACCGGCGGTTTGTTAATACTACGGTATGTTTCTGCCAGCGTACACGATCCATGGGTGGCTCAAGATAAACAGCTTCGGGAGTGGAAAACTCATTATGGCCGGGACCGGTTTTGTAGGACATGTAGCCAATCAGCTTTTTCTCGTTAGTGAAGCGTTCCGCCAGTTTCTCGGCAGTAGTGAGGTTGCCGCCTCCGTTATTGCGGACATCAAGAATTAATCCGTTGCAAATGGCCAATTTGCTGAGAATTTGATCTAGGTTGCCGGAACCGATACCCGACTGGAAGCTTCCACAATATACATAGGCTATATTATCTTCTAAAATCTGATATTTAAGTCCTGAAGCGGTATTATAATCCTTTCCCAAATAGCGGCTTTGTATGCTGTCATCAAAATTGCGCGGATAATTGTCGTACCACTCTCGGTATTGGGAAGTACGATCTTTTGAAACCAAATTGACATGTCCGTCCCGCAGTTCGTTCAGCATTTCCGATAAGACATCGAAGAGTTGTTCATTACTCATACCGGAAGTTAACCGCTTCTTATAATCAGCATGGATTTTATTCCAATCTAATCCGTATTCCTGATTCTTATATTCTAGGAAACAATAGTGTTCATCGATGATTTTCCATAAAGCTTCGAAGTTTCCATCGGGAGAATCATTGAAAGTATCTTCGGTGATGCAGGAAGTGCCTGAGAGAATCATCAAAAGGAAGATGGCTGTTTTTTTGAATATTTTCTTTATCATATACGATTTAATATGGACTGACCTTTGGGGACATTCCTACTTTCTTTTTGTTTTTTATCAGATAGAAGTTTTTCACAAAGCCCAGCATGAATACGTGAGACCACGTGTGACTTTTTAAGTGGTTGACTTTAGCCTGCTGGATATCACAAATATATCCTGCCCGCACATTCATATTGCCTACAGGAAAGTCGAGTGTGAGCAGTTGACGAAGCGCCGGCTGATTGTGTAAAGAGGTGAAAAGGATATTTTTTCCTCCATGTTTCAAACTGAAAATCTCATAATAAGATTGTCCGTATTCGGGTGAAAACATAACTCCCATTAAAGGTAGGTTGGCCTGATAGCGTGCTATCAGGGGATAGTTTCCGATACGGAAACGGTAGATGACCATACCGGACCCTGCAATATTTACATACGCTTTGGCTTGCGCAGGATTATTGGAATTTCTTGTGTTGTATACAAATCCTCCGTTTAAGTCAATCATGGGTCCGGCAAGGATTTTCAAGTTCTCTGCCAGCCTGAACTGATAGTGCCAAGCATAATTCCAATTGATTAATCCAGCCAGTTCACTGCCTGTCTCGGCTTTATTGTCTGTCAGTGACAGGTTTATCTGAAACAGACTTTGCGCAGATACGTTGCCGTTCAGCAATTTGGTCATTCTCATACTCTCTCTGAGAATACGGATTTCGGGACCGGTATATTCCATCGGAGACAGATAAGTATCAAGGATATTGGTATAGCCTGCTCCATAAAGGGTAGCCCGCATGACGTATCGGTTTGTCTGCAGGCTGTCTTCTTGTGCTTTACCCCCAAGGACAAAGGGCAGCAACAATAATAGTAAGAATATTTTCTTCATGGATTAAAACAGTTTCATTTGCCCGGTTATCTCATCTATGATATCTGTCTCACTCTTGCCATGGTCAGGATCTTCTATCATTGCCTCTTTTTCATTGTCATCATCATTCTCTTTTTCGTTATCTTCTTCTGCCGAAGAGGATTCGTCGGGAAAACGGACAGGGGGTAGCTCGTTGATAGATTCCACAGCATACGTGGTTATTCGTTTTCCTTTTGCTTTATAGCTTTTCACACCGATAAACTCATCGACATCAATTTCCAAGGCCTCGCGGAAGCTGTCGTGACCGCCAAAGATAACTTGTACCCGCGGATAGACGATGCTGGTCAGCAGAATAGGACGGCTGTCCTTATTCTCACCTAGATAATTGAGCTTTTTGGAAGTTGCTTCAAAGGTGAATCGCTTTAAATAAGGATATCCCTGTTGGTCAGCGTCATAGAGTGCTGCCGACCATACTTTGTTGGCATTGAATTTTTCAATCACACAAATTCCCGGGTCATAATGATTATTCAAGTCAAAGTTGGTGGTATAGAACTCTCCGTTTTCTTGAACTATCAAGATAAGGTCATCGCTTTGGAATTCTCCAAGGTACTGGCCGCGTTCGTCATAATTCAGTCGTAGAACATCATGGTCAAACCATACTTTGCGTCCTCCCAAAGTAGAGCCTCCGCGTTGCTTCAGGGCAATCTTATGCACTTCATATTTGCTCAGGATATTTCCCATGGACTGGCGTCCTTTGATATTGATATCACTGAAATCTTTTTCATAGATTATCTTTTTGATACGCGGGTTCGGTTTTAGTGTTATCTTGATGACTTCTGCCTCACCGTTGGGGTTAGCCGTGAAATAGACGATACGCGAACCGGGAGTTCCCTGAGTGACATCGTATTCGCGGTCACGGGTAATCGAAGTGATATTGAATCGCTTTATATAATGAAATCCTTCTTTTCCGTCGCGATACACCACATTGTAAATGGTACGTTTGTCGTTCTTTTTGAAAACGTTTACATACAGTACGTTTTTGCCGACAAACATCTTGTCGGTTACACGAACCACTTTGTATTTTCCGTCTTTATAGAAAATAATCACATCATCAATGTCCGAGCAATTGGCCACAAACTCGTCTTTCTTCAGGCTTGTGCCGATAAAACCTTCTTCGCGGTTGATATAAAGCTTCTCGTTAGCTTCGACTACTTTTGCTGCTTCTATGGTATCGAAATTGCGCAGCTCGGTGCGTCTCGGATAATTCTTGCCATATTTTTCCTTCAGCATCTCATACCAGTTTATGGTATAATCGATGATATGCGCCAGTTTATCATTAATGTCTTCTATTTCTTCTTTGATGCGGGCGATGTTTTCGTCTGCTTTATCTTTATTGAATTTCAGAATACGTGCCATTTTGATTTCCATCAATTTCAGGATATCTTCTTTCGTTACTTCCCTGATAAATTGCGGATAGAATGGGGTCAAACGTTCGTCGATGTGTGCACAGGCCGCATCCATATTTTCAGATTGTTCGAATCTTACGTCTTTATAAATGCGTTCTTCGATGAATATCTTTTCAAGAGAGGCAAAATGAAGATTCTCCAAAAGCTCTCCTTTGCGTATTTCCAATTCCTGACGAAGCAGGGACAATGTATTGTTTACAGATTTTTTCAATACGTCACTGACAGTGAGAAAGTGTGGCTTGCGTGCATCAATCACACAACAGTTAGGTGATATGCTCACCTCACAGTCTGTAAATGCATATAAGGCATCCAGTGTTTTGTCGGAAGATACTCCGGGAGCGAGATGCACCAATATCTCTACTTTCTCTGCTGTGTTATCATCTACCTTACGGACTTTTATCTTCCCTTTTTCAACTGCTTTCAAAATGGATTCTATCAGTGACGAGGTTGTCTTTCCATAAGGAATTTCGGTGATGGCCAGCGTCTTGTTATCCAGCTTGTTTATTTTGGCGCGTACTTTTACCACACCGCCGCGCTCTCCGTCATTATAACGGGATACATCGATAGACCCTCCGGTTTGGAAATCAGGGTATAATTTGAACTCTTCTTTGCGCAGATAGGCAATAGATGCGTTGCATAAATCATTAAAGTTATGCGGAAGAATCTTTGAAGAAAGTCCTACGGCGATGCCTTCCACTCCCTGAGCGAGAAGAAGCGGAAACTTGACCGGTAGTGTTATGGGTTCTTTGTTTCGTCCGTCGTATGAAGATTGCCATTCGGTGGTTTTGGGATTAAAGACCACATCGAGGGCAAACTTCGAAAGCCGGGCTTCAATGTAACGGGGAGCTGCCGCACCGTCGCCGGTCAGAATGTTACCCCAGTTTCCCTGACAGTCTATCAACAAGTCTTTTTGTCCTAATTGTACCAGTGCGTCACCGATAGAAGCGTCACCGTGAGGATGGAATTGCATGGTATGACCTACAATGTTGGCCACTTTATTATATCGTCCGTCATCCAATCGCTTCATACTGTGAAGAATACGCCTTTGAACCGGCTTAAGTCCGTCATTGATGTGCGGAACGGCACGTTCCAAAATAACATAAGAGGCATAATCCAGAAACCAGTTTTGGTACATACCGCTTAATTGATGCTTGACAGATTCATTTTTGGTATCTGCGGGCTTATAGTCTGAATGTTGGTTTTCCGCTACGGGAGTATTTTCATCGTTCTGTTCTTCTTTATCGATAATATCTTCGCTCATATATATTTAAATTCCTTAATGTTCTGCTGATATGCACGCAAAAATACGATTTTTATTGAAAAAAATCATTTACTTTGCACATTATTTCGTCCTAATTAAGGGATGACAACAGGAAAAACAACAAAAGTGTAAGAATAAACATAAAAGGAAAATGGCACAAGAAGATGTTTTTAAGAAATTAGTTTCTCACTGTAAAGAGTATGGTTTTGTATTTCCGTCAAGTGATATTTATGACGGATTGGGTGCTGTCTATGATTACGGTCAGATGGGAGTGGAGTTGAAGAATAACATCAAACAATATTGGTGGCAGAGCATGGTGCTGTTGCACGAAAATATCGTGGGTATCGATTCGGCAATTTTTATGCACCCTACTATCTGGAAGGCATCGGGACACGTTGACGCTTTCAATGACCCCTTGATTGACAACCGCGACTCTAAGAAACGCTATCGTGCCGATGTTTTGATTGAGGACCAATTGGCTAAATACGATGATAAAATCAACAAGGAAGTTGCCAAAGCCGCCAAAAAGTTTGGAGAAGCTTTTGATGAAGCACAGTTCCGCAGCACCAATGCACGTGTGCTGGAGCATCAGGCTAAACGCGATGCGCTTCACGAACGTTTTGCAAAAGCATTGAATGATAATGATTTGAATGAACTTCGTCAGATTATCTTGGATGAGGAAATCGTCTGTCCTATTTCGGGTACGAAGAACTGGACGGAAGTGCGTCAGTTCAATCTGATGTTTACTACCGAAATGGGCTCTACTGCCGACGGTTCTATGAAGATTTATCTCCGTCCAGAGACGGCACAGGGTATTTTCGTGAATTACCTGAATGTGCAGAAGACCGGTCGTATGAAAATACCTTTCGGTATTGCTCAGATTGGTAAGGCGTTCCGTAACGAAATCGTTGCCCGTCAGTTTATCTTCCGTATGCGTGAGTTTGAACAAATGGAGATGCAGTTCTTTGTTAAACCGGGTACCGAGCTTGATTGGTTTAAAACCTGGAAGGAAACCCGTTTGAAATGGCATAAAGCATTAGGATTTGGCGATGACCATTATCGTTATCATGACCATGATAAATTGGCACATTATGCGAATGCTGCAACGGATATCGAGTTCTTGATGCCTTTCGGATTCAAGGAAGTAGAAGGTATTCATAGCCGTACTAACTTTGACTTAAGTCAGCACGAGAAATTCTCAGGCAAGAGTATTAAATATTTCGACCCGGAATTGAACGAAAGTTATACTCCGTATGTTATTGAAACATCCATCGGTGTAGACCGTATGTTCCTGAGCATCATGAGTGCTGCTTATACGGAAGAAAAGTTGGACAACGGTGAAACTCGTGTCGTTCTGAAATTGCCCGCAGCATTGGCTCCCGTAAAACTGGCTGTCATGCCTTTGGTCAAGAAGGACGGTTTGCCTGAAAAAGCGCGTGAAATCATGGATAATCTGAAGTTCCACTTCCATTGCCAATATGATGAAAAGGACAGCATCGGTAAGCGTTATCGCCGTCAGGATGCCATCGGTACTCCTTATTGCATCACTGTGGACCATCAGACACTCGAAGATAATTGTGTGACATTGCGCAACCGCGATACCATGCAGCAGGAGCGTGTCGCTATTTCGGAATTGAACAATATCATTGCCGATAAAGTAAGTATAACAAGTCTGTTGAAGACTTTGCAATAATTAATAGTGTATGAATAAAAGTATTCTTTGGCTGATTAGCCTGTTGTTTGCCGCTTCATTTGCAATTGTTTCATGTAGTGAATCGGATGGAGAAGAAAATCCTTATGCAAACTGGCAGGAGCGTAATCAGAAATATTTGGATTCCATTGCGGCTGAGGCAAAGGCGAATCCGGGTGAATGGAAAGTTGTCCGTTCCTATAAACTTCCTCCTTTGGGCTTGAATGAGCAGGGAAAGGTGAACGAGTATGTTTATTGTAAGATAATAAACAACGGAGAAGGAGAAAGACCTCTGTTTACGGATACTGTGGCGGTTAATTATCGGGGTAAGTTAATAAACGGAACTGTTTTTGACCAAAGCTATAAAGGAGAATGGAATCCGAGCATTGCTGTTCCGGTCGAATTTCCGGTAAGCGATGTGATTGTCGGGTGGACAACAGCTCTTATGAATATGACCGTAGGCTCCAGATGGGAACTTTATATTCCTTCCGAACTTGCTTATGAAGAAGCCGGAAGCGGTTCGATACCGGGCTATTCTACTTTGTTTTTTGATGTGGATTTGGTGAAACTTATTCCTTTGGCATCGAATGGTAAAAGTGCAGAATCGGCTTTGGATACTGAATAAGCGGTTATCATAAAAGATTTGAAAGAGTATTGCAGTTCTTCTGTGATACTCTTTTTTTATGGAATATGTTCAGCAAAGGCTGTTTCATGTTTGGCTATCCGTTTGTCGGGCTAAGCCTTGCGTGCCCCAAGGCTAACCCTTTTTCTGTATATGGCCAAGCTTTTTTCTACGTCCGGTTAGTACGTCCCACTGCAACAGAACGTACGTCCCACTATAGCAGGATATACGTCCCACTGTAGCAGGACGTACGTCCCACCGTTGTAGGACGTACTGGTTCTCCGTATAAAAAGGGTTAATCTGAGGTATGAAAGTGCTTAGCTTTGGGCAAGAAGAGGCTTGGTTCTAAAAAAATAATCTTTATCTTGGTCTACCCCTTAGAAAGGAGATTGACGCAAAGATAAAGATTATAATATTAAAGAATTAAAGCTTGTGTGAGCAGCGGATTATTTCACATTTCCCACTTTAATCAGGTATTCTGCAATCTGTACGGCATTCAGTGCTGCGCCTTTCTTGATTTGATCGCCTACAATCCAGAAAGTCAGTCCGTTCTCATTGGCCAAGTCCTTGCGAATGCGGCCAACGTAAACAGGATCTTTACCTGCCAGGAACAATGGCATGGGATATTCTTTCTTCTCTGGATTATCCATCAATACCAAACCTTCTCCTTTGGCAAATGCTTCGCGGGCTTCTTCGGGAGAGATGGGACGTTCTGTTTCTACCCAGATGCTTTCAGAGTGAGAGCGGAGAGCAGGAACACGTACACACATGGCACTTACCTGAATGTCAGAGTGCATAATTTTACGTGTCTCGTTAAACATCTTCATTTCTTCCTTGGTATAACCGTTGTCGGTAAATACATCAATTTGGGGAATCAGATTGAATGCCAACTGATAAGCAAATTTATCTACAGTGACGGGTTCATTAGCCAATACCTGGCGATATTGTTCGTACAATTCGTCCATGGCTGCTGCACCTGCGCCGCTGGCAGCCTGATAAGTAGCTACATGCACACGCTTAATGTGTGAAAGGTTTTCGATGGCTTTCAGGGCGACTACCATTTGGATTGTTGTACAATTGGGATTGGCTATCACATTGCGTGGACGGTTTAATGCGTCTTCCGGGTTCACTTCTGGCACAACCAAGGGTACATCTTCATCCATACGGTATGCGCTGGAATTGTCGATTAATACGGCGCCATGTTTGGTGATGGTTTCACAAAATTCTTTTGTGGTTCCGGCACCTGCCGATGTGAAAGCGATGTCAACACCTTTAAAGTCATCGTTGTGCTGAAGGAGTTTTACTTCTATCTCTTTACCGCGGAAAGTGTATTTTCGTCCTGCACTGCGTGAAGAACCGAACAACATCAACTCATCCAACGGGAAGTTTCTTTCATCGAGCACACGCAGGAACTCTTGTCCTACAGCTCCGCTCGCACCAACAATTGCTACTTTCATTTTGCTTTTTTATTTTATAAATTAGTAATACTTAATCTGTTTACCTGCCAAGCGAGCAGGTTCAGATTGCAAAATTAGAACATTTTGGAATATAAATCAGTAAAAAAGAAACTTTTTTCGTAATTTTGTCGATATTATGGTATAACCCTCAAATAAAAGCAATGGAATTATTCGGTTTAAATATTCATTTTCCGGTTACTGACCCTACTTGGATATTCTTCCTGGTACTTATTATTATCTT
>ENA-USUG01007070-USUG01007070.1-human-gut-metagenome-genome-assembly--contig:-NODE-7070-length-11215-cov-6.859041_pt1 | contig 11215 bp, 10 predicted proteins | sample MGYA00250059_ERZ773394 | MGnify/ENA primary metagenome ERZ773394 (study PRJEB29103, sample SAMN06111957) | human gut metagenome | biome: human gut; feature: ankylosing spondylitis patient; material... | reverse complement strand
TAAGACACGCTTTTTTGTGAAGCCGAACCTTATGCAGATGCACAGTTCCTATGTGGTCACTGATCCGAAGGGCACTGGCGGGAAACCCAAGAAGGGTGTCCTGCGCCATTAAAATCCAATATTTTCAGAACTAACAGTTCTGAAAATGTGTCAGCGGGGCGAAAAATCTTTTCGACACGCTGAGGCAGGTGTTTACCCTGCCTTTGTTGGCTTCATTTGCCTGGATACGCTCAGGATCACGCCCATCTCCGCCAGCTGGATAAGCAGGGCGGTGCCGCCGTAGCTGAAAAACGGCAGGGAGATGCCGGTGGTGGGGAGCAGCCCCGTCACCACGCTGATGTTCAAAAACACCTGCACAGCCAGCTGCGTGGTAAAGCCCACCACTAACAGTGTGCCGAACCGGTCACGGGTGTGGAGGGCGATCCAGTAGCCCCGAAGGATCAGCGCCGCAAACAGCAGCATGATGATCCCGGCCCCCACCAGCCCCAATTCCTCGCAGGCGATGGAGAAAATGAAATCGTTGTGCTCCTCCGGCAGAAACAGGAACTTCTGCCGACTCTTGCCAAGACCCAGTCCCCACAGGCCGCCGGAGCCGATGGTAATGAGGCTCTGAGAAAGCTGATAGCCCTTATCCGCGGCATCTGCCCAAGGGTCCAGCCAGTATATAACGCGGGATTTGTTATAGCCGATGACAAATAAAGCCACATACACCATGCCAACCGCCGCGCCAGCGGCAGTGCCTACCCAGACCCAGTTGATACCGCCTACCAGCATCATAGCCGCACCGGCGCCCAAAATCAGGATTGCGCCGGAGAGGTGGGGCTCAACAGCCACCAGGCCTGCCACTACCACCAGAATAAAGGCGTAAGGCAGAACACCGTAGCGGAAGCTGCGCATTTTGTCCTTTTTTCGGGAAATGCTGTCGGCAAAGTAGGTAATGATTGCCACCTTGGCGATCTCCGAGGGCTGGAACTGCACACCGATCTTCAGCCAGCGGGTAGCGCCCTTGGCCGTCACCGCGATGGGGTTGTGGGGGATGATGACCAGAATCAGGAAGATCACGGACACATAGATCAAGGCTCTGCCCGCGCCGCGAAGCCGCTGATAGTTGAATTTACTGACCAGCAGCATCACGGCCGTGCCCAGGATGGCAAATACCGCCTGCCGCTCAAAGTAGTACAGCGGATTGTGATGGGAGGGTTTTTCCTCATAATAGGCGGAGGGAAAGCTGGCGGACAGGAGGATCACCAGACCGATGGCCGTCAGCAGCATGACCAGCAGACAGAAGGTCAGGTCGATGGGACCTTTGGCCAGTTCCCGGCTCTCTTCCATTTTTTCCCGGCGGCGCTGCTTGCGCTCCTGCAGGGCCAGCTTCTCCTGATGGGTCAGGGGACGGCGGCGGGGCCGTGTCTGGGTCATGGATGTTTCCTCCTTTCTCTCCGAATCAAGTCAAGGTCTTACCGGTTTACAGATAGCGGCCCCGGATGCCGTAATACGCCAGCAGGCAGAACACTGCCGTAATGGACACAAAGACCGTTACGATCTTCACCTCGCTCCAGCCGCACCGCTCCAAGTGGTGATGCAGAGGGGCCATTTTGAAAAACCGCTTGCCATGAGTGGCCTTGAAGTATCCAACCTGTATAATATCGGACAAAGTTTCCAGAATGTAGATGATCCCCACCGGAATCAGCACCAGCGGCATATCAAAGGCAAAGGCAAGCGCCGCCACCGCGCCGCCTAAAAACAGGCTGCCGGTATCACCCATGAAGCACTTGGCGGGATGGCGGTTATACAGGGCGTAGAAGCCCAGCAGACTGCCGCACAGGGCGGAGGAGAAAATGCCCAGCGTGGTGAATTTCCAAATCATGGCGGTGCCCATGAAGAACACCATAACCACGGCGGTGACGCTGGAGGCCAGACCGTCGATGCCGTCGGTGAGGTTCACGGAGTTGACGCAGCCCACGATGACGAAGGCGGCGAAGATCAGATACACGATCCAGTTCACTGTCAGCGTCACGTTGATGAAGGGGATATAGAGATCGTTGGTCAAAAGGCCCTCGTACCGCATCAGGCACAGGAACACCACCGCCGCCAGAAGCTGCAAAGCAAACTTCTGCTTGGCGGTCAGGCCCTCGTTCTGGTGCTGGCGGACCTTGCGGTAGTCATCCACAAAGCCGATCAGTCCGAAGATCAGGGCGAACAGGTACACATACAGATGGGCGAAGTCCCCCGCCAGCATCTGCTGCCAGCCGCAGGCAAAGGTCACGATGCCGCTGCCCAGAATAAAGGCGATGCCGCCCATGGTGGGGGTGCCCGCCTTGGAATTGTGCCAGGTGGGGCCGTCCTGCCGGATCTCCTGTCCGGCCTTCAGCTTCCGCAGCTCCGCCAGTACGAATTTGCCCAGAATCATGGTCAGCACACAGCCGGCCAGTAACGCCACATAGATACTCATGCTTTCTCCTTATCCCGGTCCTGACAGCTTTCCCCGTCAGGGCCTTTCTCTTGCTGACCGGCCGGTACACATCCGGCCGGTGTTTTCGCCGCTGCGCGGCTGTATTTATGAAACGGGAATGCCTAAAGTCTGCCGGACCTCAGCGTCCGCTGTTCAGGTGCTCCGCCACGATCTCCCGCTCATCCATGTGGAACTTCTGGTGGTTCACTTCCTGATAGGTCTCGTGGCCCTTGCCGCACAGAACGATCACATCGTCCTTCTGGGCATGGTCCATGGCCCAGCGGATGGCCTCCACCCGGTCCTCCACCACTTCGTAAGGGGTGTTGCTGCCGTCAAAGCCCGGCAAAATGTCCCGGATGATGGCCGCAGGTTCTTCGGTCCGGGGATTGTCGGTAGTGACCACCGCAAAGTCGGACCAGTCCGCCGCCGCCTTGCCCATGCGGGGGCGCTTGGTCTTGTCACGGTCGCCGCCGCAGCCGAACACAGCCACAGTGCGGCCCTTGGCAAATTCCTTCACCGTTTGCAGCACGTTCACCATGCTGTCCGGCGTGTGGGCGTAGTCAATGAGGATGGTATAGTCCTTGCCGGGGGTGGGGACTACCTCCACCCGGCCCTGCACATGGGGGACCTTGGCCAGAACAGCAGCGCTGTCCTTCAGGGAAATGCCCAGCGCCAGTGCGGCCCCCAGCACATCCAACGTATTATACACCATAAAGCCACCGGGGATGTTCACCCGGATGGGTACCCGCTCGGTTTTTGTCACCGCGTCAAAGGCGATGCCATTGGCAGACAGCACCACGTTTTCCGCCCGGAGGTCCGCCTCGGACTTGACGCCGTAGGTGCGCACCTGACAGGTGGCATCCTTCAGCAGCCGGTGCGTCCACGGATCGTCACCGTTCACCACGCCGACGCCGCAGTTCCGGAACAAAATGGCCTTGGCATCGCAGTAGTTTTCCATCGTTACATGGAAATCCAGATGATCCTGGGTCAGATTGGTGAAGATACCCACCGCATAGTGAACGCCGTAGACCCGGTCCAGACACAGGGCGTGGGAGGAGGTCTCCATCACCGCATAGGTGCACCCGGCGTCCGCCATCTCCCGGAAGAGCCGCTGGACCTCAAAGGATTCCGGCGTGGTGCGGTCCGTAGGGATGACCTCCTGCCCGATCATGTTCTGATTGGTACCGATAAGGCCCACTTTGGCCCCCCGTGCCTGCTCCAGAATGGCCTTGAGCAGATAGGTGGTGGTGGTCTTGCCGCAGGTGCCGGTGACGGCGATCATGGTCATCTCCTCGGCGGGATGGCCGAACCAGTTAGCCCCGATCACCGCCAACGCGCGGCGGGAATCCGCCGTTCGGATATAAGGGCCATCTCCCTCCGGCAAATTCTGGCACAGCACCGCCGCCGCGCCCTTTTCCAGCGCCGTGGCGATATACTTGTGGCCGTCTGTGGCGTAGCCGGTCATGGCTACGAACAGGTCTCCGGGCTGGGTGGCCCGGGAATCATAGCTGACGCCGGCGATCTCCATTTCCAGATCCACCGCGCAGGACGCGACAGGGACGCCGTTGAGCAGTTCCCGCAGTTTCATATCGTATTCCTCCATTTGATCGGTATTGTTTCACGAAAGTCCACCGCCCCCCTCACAGGGCAGTCGGCGGCTGTATACAAAGCACTCCTTGGCTATTGTAGCAGGTTTTTCCGGAAAGCATACCGAAAATGGTGTCATAAATCAGGCAAAAAGTGCGGTAAGCGGCGGTCAGTCCGTGGTTTTCGCGCCGAAACGCACCGTGACCACGCTGCCGGCAGCCAATTCCGTCCCCGCCTCCGCGCTCTGGGAAATGGCGGTGACGCTGCCGGTGCTGCCGCCGGTGCTGGTGGCGCCGGTGACCTTCATAATGAGGCCCGCGTTGGTCAGGGCCTTGTTGGCCTCCGCCGGGGTCTTACCTACCACGTTGGGGACGGTGCTGGGGGCATTGGGCTTCTCCACGCCCAGATAGAGCACGATGGAGGCGTTGTTGGGCACGATGGCGCCGCCCGCCGGGGTCTGGTCCGTCACGGTATCGCCACTTCCCACGGTGGTACAGGCAAAGCCCGCCGCCTTCAAAGCTGTCTTCGCGTCCGCTGCACTCTTGCCCACCACATAGGGCACGGCGGCATCGGCGCCCGCCAGCTCCGAGGCGCTGTAATTCGGTTCAATGCCCAGTGCGGGCAGGATCTCGCCCATGATCTGACCGGCCACGGGCGCCACCATGGTACCGCCGTACACGGCGGTGCCGGTATCACGGCGAGGGGTGTCCATAGTCAGGAGCATGATGTACTTGGGATCGTCTGCCGGGGCGAAGCACATGAAGGACACCACCACGTCGCCCTTTGGGTTGTCGTTGGTCTTGGTGCCGGTCTTATCGGCGGTACCGGTCTTGCCGCCGATGCGGTAGCCCGCCACCCGGCCATTTTTGCCGCTGCCGGAGGAGACCACATATTCCAGCGCCTCCCGGACAATGGCGGAGGTCTCCTCGCTGATGACCTGCCGCACCGGAGTAGAGTCATGCTGGGACAGAACGTTGCCGTCCTCGTCCAGCACCTGCTCCACAATGTAGGGCTGATAGAGATAGCCGCCGTTGACGCAGGCCGCCTGAGCCCGGATCAGCTCGATGGGCGTCACGTTGAAGGTCTGGCCGAAGGAGTAGGATGCCAGAGACACCACCTGAGAGTTGAAGCTCTTTTCATCCTGAAAAATGCCCTTCACCTCACCGATCATGTCGATGCCGGTCTTATCCATCAGGCCGAAGGATTTCAGATACTTGTAGTAGGTCTCCGTTCCCACGGACAGGCCCATGCTGATAAAGGCAGGGTTGCAGGAATGGCCCACCGCCTCGATGAGGGTCTGCTGACCGTGGCCGCTGTGGTTGGAACAGTAGATGGCCTTGTTCCAGCCCTGCACATGGGTGGAGCCGGAGCAGTAGAAGGTGGAGTTTTTCGTCACCTTGCCCTCCTCCAGCGCCGCCGCCAGTGTAATGGGCTTGTAGGTGGAGCCAGGCTCGTAGGTGGAGTCGATGCACTTGTTGCGCCACTGGGACTGAACGGCGCTGTTGATGGCCGCAGACCGGGCCTCGGCATACGCCTCCTCCGATTCATAGGTGGAGCGCTTTGCGTCGATCTTGGCAAGCTCCGTATCCAGCTTGGTTTTCAGGGCATCGTCAAAAATCGTGCCGTAGTCATTCAGATCGTAGTTGGGATAGGACGCCATGGCCACGATGGCCCCGGAGTTCACATCCATAACGATGCCGGTGCCGCCGTTTTTGGCGCCGTATTTTTTCAGCATACTCTCCAGACCGTTTTCCAGACTCATCTGGACGTTGGCATCCAGCGTCAGCACCAGACTGTGCCCGTTTTCCGCATCGAAGATCTGCTCGTAGTTGTACATCAGTTCCGTGCCGGCGGCGTTTCGGGCACTGATGGTATACCCGGCAGTACCGGTAAGGGTATCGTCGTACTTGGCCTCCAGACCCACACTGCCCACGCCGTCGGAGTTTACAAAGCCCAGAACGCCGGAAGCCAGAGATCCGTACAGGTAGTACCGCTTGGAGGATGGCTGGAGCCAGACGCCTTGAAGCTTTACCCGATCCGATTCCGGCACCTCATTGCCGTCAGGGTCGATCTCGCCGTTGATGAAACGGCGAACTTCGTCGGAAACCGTCTGATCCGCCCGCTTCTTGATGTTCCAGTAGTCATAGTTGGTCTTGGTCATCCGGGTTTCCAGAGTCTCCTGTTCCACGCCCAGAATGCGGCTGAGGCCCTTGGCGATGTAGGCCTGATCCCGCAGGATAGGGGCTGTGTAAGTCTCTCCCTTATCCGCCGCCTTCTTGGCGGCCTTCTCCTGCTTTTCCTTTTGGCTCTCCACAAACTCCGCGATCCGCATTGGAGAGATGTTTACATCCTCCGCCGTGGCGGAGATGGCCAGCGTGTTGAGGTTTCGGTCATAAACGGTGCCTCGGGAGGCGTTGACCACCGCGCTGCGGGTCTGCTGCTCGATGGCTTTTTCCTGCAATACGCTGTGCTGACGGATCTGGATGTCATATAGCTTCCAGAACAGCACCGCAAAGGTCACGATACCCAACAGCAGCATGACCAGCACCGTCCGGCTGCGGATGACCTGATTGGCCCGCCGGGCCGCGTCGCTTTTTCTCCGGGGATTGGATGCCATAGAGTTCTCCTTTCAGGGGCAATTCAGCAAAGAAGGGGAGTAAGAAGACGCCGGCTTCTCACTCCCCGCTGTGTCACAACATACTTATTTCAGGTTCAGTCGAAATATTCCACCACGGCGTAGACTCCATGATGCAAGGAGCTTAAGATCCGGCTGAAAACGCTGGGGGTCTCCGTCCGGTAGACCACGGCGCTGTCCTCGCTGTCCAGATCCAGATAGGTGATCTGGCTGCTGGTGGGCTTGGCCATTCCGGCAGCAGCCGCCACCTCCTTGACGGTGGCCATATCAAACATCTGCTCGTGCTGGGCCGTCAGGCTGACATTTTCCGCCTGCAAGACCGTCAGTTCGCTTTTCAAAGCCACGGTGTCGGCGGCCAAGGTGGTCAGCTGCACATAGCTCAGCAGCAGCATCACCGCGGCCACGGCCACAGCCGTTACCCCCAACACAGATAGCACGGGGATCGCGTGACGCTCCCGCACCAAAACCTGTTCCTTATGATAAACCTTCGGAGCCGCCTGTGTCCGCTCGTGGCGAGGGACCTCGCCGGCATGTTCCAATTCCCGTTCCCGGACCGCCCAGTCCAGATCCCGGGCCAGACTCCCGTTTGTGCTGAATTCCCGATGCGCATAACGGTATTCTCTGGCCGCTGACGCCATTGCAGAGTCCCTCCCTTCCACAAAATCAACACACAATAAAGGGCTTGTCCCTTTTTAAAAGTCAAATATCAAATGGGTCGCATTTTTCTACCACCCGCAGCTTGGCGCTGCGGGCCCGGCTGTTTTCTTCCAGCTCCGCCGCTCCCGAAACGATGGGCTTTCGGGTCACCAGCCGCACTCTGGGCTTTTTCCCGCACACGCACACCGGAAATTCCGGCGGGCAGGTGCAGCCTTTGGCGGCATCCTGAAAGGCCCGCTTCACAATGCGGTCCTCCAGAGAATGGAAGGTGATGACGGCCAGCCGGCCGCCGGGGTTCAGGTGGTCGATGGCTCCGCTGAGCATGGGCGGCAGGGCGTCCAGCTCGCCGTTGACGGCAATGCGGATGGCCTGAAAGCTCCGCTTGGCCGGGTGCTGTTTCTCCCGGAGCGCGGCGGCAGGCATGGCAGAGCGGATCAGCTCCGCCAGTTCCAATGTAGTCTGGACCGGCGCGGTCTCCCGGGCCTGTACGATTTTTTTTGCAATGGCGGGGGCGTAGCGCTCCTCGCCGTACTCAAACAAAATGCGGCGCAGCTCCTCGTAGCTCCAGGTGTTTACCACATCATAAGCGGTGAGAGGGGCGGTGGCGTCCATCCGCATGTCCAGCGGTGCGTCATGCATATAGGAAAATCCACGGGACGCGTCATCCAGCTGAGGAGAGGATACTCCCAGATCAAATAACATACCGTCCACGCCGGGAATGTCCAACTCCGCCAAAATCTCGCTGACCCGGTCGAAATTGCTGTGGACCAGCGTCACCCGGTCCATCCAGGGGGCCAGTCGCTCCTGGGCCGCGTCGATAGCAGCCTGGTCCCGGTCAATGCACACCAGCCGGCCGGTGGTGAGCCTTTGGGCGATCTCTCTTGAGTGCCCCGCACGGCCCAGTGTGCCGTCTACATAAATCCCCTCCGGCCGGATATGCAGCGCTTCGATGCACTCGGCCAGCAAAACGGGCTTGTGGGTAAATTCCATAGCTCAGCTCCGATTCCGACGGGCCCGCGCCAAGGCGTCCATGGCGGCGGCCATATCGTCCTCTTCCAGCATCTGGCGTTCCCGCTCCGTCCAGGTGGCGGAATCCCAGATCTCGGCAAAGGCGTTCATACCAACGATTGTGGCAGTTTTTTTCAGGTTTGCGTAATTCCGCAAAGCGGCGGGGATCAGAACGCGGCCCTGACCGTCAGGCTCGCACTCCACAGCGTTGGCATACAGCAGCGTCAGTGCCCGGGCCTCGGTGTAGGGCAACTCGTCCATATCCTCGGACATCTGGTTCCACTTGGCCTCGGGGTAAATGGTCAGGCAGTGCTGGGCGCCGATGGTGATATAAAACCGGTCTCCCAGTGCTTCCCGCATATTGGAGGGGATCACCAGCCGGCCCTTGGAGTCAATGGTGTTATTGGACTTGCCCATGAGTCTGGCCATAGCGGTGCCCTCCTTCCCTACTTTTTGGATTTTCGTGGTCCAATGTGGCACTGTTATCCACATCTTCCCCACTTTTCCCCACCACACACCCTGAGTATAAGCGATTTCAAGGGGGATTGCAAGTATTTTTTTCCGACGCAAACCCTTGAAAACAGGCCACTTTTTGCCAAAAGTCAGGAATAATTCACCGTTTTCAAACAATTGTTCCATCGTTGCCGATTGGTTTACGTAAAATCAAAAAGAATGACAACACAATATCTTGTGTTGTCATTCTTTTTCAGAACGCAAGTTGCGCTAAATATAGAGTTTTTTGAAAAAGTTGCAGGTTCTTTTTCGTCATTTTTAACGAATTTTCCCGCAAATCCCCTTTTTTACGGCACACAGTCTCCGTTATGGTCAACCATCTTTTCCACACCGACTATACTTGTTCCTATGTGTTTCGTCCGCTTACATTGCGGCGGACAGCACGTCAATTCTCTGCCTCTTCCGCAGTCTTTCTTTCTGCCTCCAGCTTTTCCCGCTGTTCCTGAAGCTTGGCGGCGGAAGCGGCCCGGAATGCGGACCGGGACTGCTTCACCTCGGTCAGTGCGGCCTGTACAGCCTCCTCCGTCCGGGCCAGAGCATCCTCTGCGTACTCATTGGCCACCTGACAGAGCTGGCGGGAGCGATCCTCCGCGTCGGCAATGATCTTCCGGGCCTTCTCCTTGGCGGCATAGAGCACCTCGCTGTCAGAAACCTTGCTCTTGGCCTCCAGATCCGCCTGACGCATCATCCGCTCCACGTCCCGCTTGGCCTCGTCCACAAATTTTTCCCGGGCGGCCAGCAGTTCCTGAGCCCGCTTCAGCTCCACAGGAAGCTGGTTCCGCAGCTCGTCCAGCAGATCCAGCACCTCGTCCCGGTCCACCATGCTGAGGTCGGGCTTCAGGGCGGGGGACTTGGCGTCCTCGACCCGTTCATACAGCATATCAATTAAACGGTTTACATCGTTTTCAGCCATAACGCATTCTCCTTATCGTTGTTCCGTCCAGTCCCGGATCAGGGGCAGGATCGCCTTGGGCAGGTACTTATCAAGGGGCTGATGATAATGGATCATCTCTCTTGCCACGGTGGAGCTCAAATAGATGTACGCCGGGTCCGCGGGCAGCAGCAGCGTTTCCAGCCCCGGATGCAGGCCCCGGTTCACCATGGCCTGCTGATACTCCGTGTCGAAATCGCTCTGGGTCCGGATGCCCCGGACAATGGCGGTAGCCTTCCGCTCCGTGGCGAAATCGGCCAGCAGGCCGCCGTACAGCTCCGCCGTTACGTTGGGCAGCTCTAAAACCGCCGCCTCCACAAGCTTCAGCTTTTGCTCCGGGGTGAACATCTGGCCCCGCTTTTCTGCATTGGGGCTGACGCAGACATACACCTGATCGAAGCAGGCCGCCGTGCGGCGAATAATATCCATGTGTCCCAGCGTGATGGGGTCAAAGCTGCCGGAACAGACTGCGATCCTCATACCTGCGCCCCCTCGTCTCCGTCCCGGTGGTAGATGGTGACGGCGATTTTGCCGTACCGGTAGGTCCGGCCCATGCGGTAGGGTGCGGATAGGGCCGGCAGGGCCTTGTCCACCGGATGCTCCGCGATCATCATGCCGTGAACGCTCAGAAGATCGTGGCGGGCAATATGGGCGATGGCGGTTTCCAGCAGGTCCGTCTGGTAAGGCGGGTCCAGAAACACCAGGTCGTACTTCTCCCGGACGGATTTCAGGAACTCCATGGAATCCCCGGCCACCACCCGGGCCCGGTCCGTCAGATCGCAGAGCTTCAGGTTTTCGCGGGTCAAAGCTGCCGCATCCGGCCGCCGGTCCACAAACACAGCGGAAGCCGCGCCCCGGCTGAGGCACTCGATGCCCAGCTGGCCGGTGCCGGCAAACAGGTCCAGGACCTTACGGCCCTCAATATCAAATTGCAGAACGTTGAACAGCCCTTCCTTCACCCGGTCAGTGGTGGGCCGTGTCTCCATCCCCTCTAATTCCTTCAGACGGCGGCCCCTGGCGGAGCCGGTGATGACGCGCATGGTGAGATCCTCCTCATCAGATTCTAACTCAGCGTGTCAAAAAAGTCTTTTCTCCCCGCTGAGCCAGTTTTCAGAGCTTTATAAAAGTTCTGAAAACTAAGGATTTCAATGGTGAAGAAATACGTTGCCGGTCTAACCGTTTTCCGGGCGCAAGACGTCCGGAAAATGGGAGCCTTCCTCGAAACAGCCCTCGCTTCATCCACCACTGGCGGCGCTTCGCCTGTTTCCCCTTCTTGGGTTATCTCCGCGCCAAGAGCCGCCTTGCGGCGGTTGCGCTCCAAAACGCGCCTGCGGGCGCAGTCCCGCGCACCCCCTTCACCCGCAAGGGGTATGCGGCATCCGTAAAGCGGCGGAGCCGCTAACGGCTGCCCTACCTTACCGTTGCGGAGAAT
>ENA-USUG01007063-USUG01007063.1-human-gut-metagenome-genome-assembly--contig:-NODE-7063-length-11222-cov-14.617945_pt1 | contig 11222 bp, 14 predicted proteins | sample MGYA00250059_ERZ773394 | MGnify/ENA primary metagenome ERZ773394 (study PRJEB29103, sample SAMN06111957) | human gut metagenome | biome: human gut; feature: ankylosing spondylitis patient; material... | reverse complement strand
TTATCAAAAAGTAAGAAGAAATAATCGCATTCTTAGTAGGTTCTATGATGCAAAATATATCGATAGACGAGATGGTTTAACAAAAACTGGTAAACAATTATCTTCTGGCAGAACCAATCGTAATCATAAACTCGATAGTGAGAACTTTAGGGTTTATCGTGGTAAGAAAATACAAAAAGGTAGAACTCAAGTGTCTTTGCAAGCAGATTTATCAACAAAACCAAATGAATTAAAACTTGTAAAATATAGCAATGGTTATAAACAAATTAAATAAGAAAGAAGAGATAGCAAGGAGTGACTTTCATGATTGCAAGAAATCATATCTTATGGCAATCTGACAAATCAGATATTATAAATGGAACAGTCGAGATTCCATCATATATCAAAATTATTAAAGATTATGCATTTGCTAGTCATCAAGATTTACAACAGATTAGAATTCCGTCAAATGTAGAATTTATTGAAAACTGTGCATTTAAATTTTGTAAAAACTTAAAAATAGTTGACATACAAAATGAAGATTGTGAATTATCTGCAAATGTATTCAATGGTTGCAAAAACTTAGCCGATATTAAACTTTCAAGAAATTTAAAATCTATTCCATATGCATGTTTTTTCGATTGTAGAAGCATAAAAAAACTTCATTTACCAAAGACAGTTCAAAAAATTGAACCGATGGCATTTAAGTTCATGCAAAGTTTGGAAGAAATTTGGATACCAGATGCTGTAACTGAAATTACATTTGAGCAATTTGCAGGATGCTTTCATGTACAAATTCATTATAAAGGACACATATATACATATGCAGATCTTGATGCATACAAAATATTTTCATAAACATCACAATATTGTGGTGTTTTATTTTTGCATGCAACAAAATCTTATATTTTTACATTTCATGCCACAAAAAAGAAAAATAATAGAATAATTCTCTGTATTCCATATAAGATAAAGCAAATGAAAAAACAAAGGAAAAGTATGAACAAAGGAGTGATATTATGCAAGAGAATAAGCAAGATCTCACACAAGAAAAAATGCAAGACGAAATCAAAAGTGCTATTGAGAGAATGCAAGAAGAAATGAGAGAAAAAGAAAACTTAATTGCGACGCTTAAGTCAATTGACTTAAATGAACCGATTACGGAGAAAAAATGGCATGAGATTTGTCGTACTCAACTTCGTAGATCAAAGATTATGGAATATCTAGCAGCACACATTTTTCCAAATGCGACTGATTTTCGAGTCAATGCAAATGGAGTCAAAATGGACTTGTATGGCTTTAAGTGCGACATTTCGACAACATATGCCGAATCAATCGATGTCGATATGACTTGGCGGTATATCGCTTATGAACCGAAAGAAGAATATAAGCATTCGAGAGAAACCTGGAACATGTACAATTATTTCAATGCATTCGATGCTGGTGCTTCATGGAAAACATTATTCGATCTTCGTTTCCCACAAAAGAAATGTTATCCGACTTATGAGAAATGGATCTTATGGAATACACGATATAAACATGAGAAAATTGATCGAAAAATGTGGGACACACGATTCAAAGAAGATAATGCTCGTTATAAAAATGCACGCAAGAATTATGAAAGACAAATGCAAGAAATAAAAGAGAAAGAAAAAATTTTTCATGAAAAACTATTGCCTACGCTTCATGCATTTACAAAAAATGTGAATGGTATAATCGGATTTGATACTGAAAAGTACTAGAAAAAAAATAAGAAAAAAGAGTGGATAGAATATTGGAAGAAATAAAAGATACTGCAGAATTAATTAATGATATGATTAAGGATTTTGATTTTACAAAGGCAATTGAAGAGGAAACGTTTGAGAAAACTAAAGAAGATATATTTTCTTGGACAAAATGGTAAGATGGTACGAAGCGACGGACAGAGAGGTTTGTCGCTTTCGTTTTTGTGTAAAAAATGTTCATGAGTAATATTTTTCATGCAAATGTATATTATTCAAAAATAATAAATATAAAAAATGAAAAGGAGAGTTTTATATGGATATTAAAGGATCTGAGCTGGTTCGTGCTTATGGATCAGATGTTGTAAGAGGTATGATTGAAATACCGAGGAATATTTCGACTATTGGAGAACGTGCCTTTCTAGGTCTTAATAATCTGCGGGTAATTATCATTCCAAAGAATGTAATTCGAGTAAAGGGATATGCATTTCAATCATGTGAGAATCTCACTCATGTTCGATTCGAGAATCCAAACTGTGTACTTGAAGTTGGTGCATTTTTGGATTGCAAGCAGTTAATAAATGTTGAGTTGCCATCGAGAATTACACAATTACCAATAGGCCTATTCTCACATTGCGAAAATCTTTCACTTGTGCAACTTCCATTTTCCATATCAAAATTATCAGCATATACATTTGATCATTGTATTGCCATGAAAGATGTTTTCATTCCAAGCAATGTCAAGTCCATTACAAAAGAAATATTCATTGGTTGTACAAACTTAAAATACATTCGATTTCATAATCATATTTACAGCTATGAAGATTTGATGGAATATGGAAGATTTGATTAAGGAGGGCTTATTATGAAAATTGAAAATCAGATTTTGTATGAAGTATACGATAAAGACATCGTAAATGGAACAATTACCATTCCATCTTCGATTCATGCAATTTCAAATTTCGCATTTTCAGGCATTTCACAACTCAAACATATTATTGTTCCACAGAATGTTGCAATTGTTGAGAAATATGCATTCGAATATTGTGAGAATCTCGAAAGAGTGGAATTTAAAAATCCGAATACGATCATCAGAGAGTTTGCATTTTCTTGTTGTTCCAATTTGAAAAATATCATTCTTCCGTCTTCTCTTGCGCATATCAAACGTGGGACTTTTGAAAATTGCAGTAAATTAAAAAAAATTATAATTCCAACTACAGTTTCCAAAATTGAAGATATCTCATTTCGTATGTGCTTAGATCTTGAAGAAATTAATATTCCAAATAGCATAGAATGTATCTCAAAATCTATGTTTACGATGTGTTGCAATCTAAAGAAGATATCTTATCGAAACCATCTTTATACATATGAAGATCTGATGGAATATGAAAGATTTTAAGAATTCTGATCATGACATTTTCTGATGCAAGAAATAATATTGATTAATTGAGGACAAATACCCGAATTAGACAAAAGAAAAAAAATTGATAAAATAAGGAGACAAAATCATGAACAACAAGGTAGTATTATTTTCAACAACGGATCATAATCTTGATAAGTTCGAGATGAGATATGCGAAAAGTCCGATAGAAGGATGTTTTACACGGATCGAGCAGCCTCTTACCATGACAGAGATGGAAGATGGCAAGATAAGATTCTTGAATGAAAGAGGGGAAGGGTTTCTGCTGAATGCTGTGGCTGCCCGAAACGATGTGGTGACACTACTAGACGAAAATGCAGAAACCATAAGCAAGAAAGGTTTGAGAATAAACACGAGAGGTGCAGAGCATCTGTTCTATTTCGTGTAAGAAAGAAGCAAGAAGCCTATCAGAAATATTTCTGATAGGCTGTATTTATTTTTGTGTTACATGGTCGATACCGCAATTCAAAAACATGTCAGTTATATCTGCATTTTCTGTTGTCCAAGAGGAAGAAACAAAAATTGATGTCAAGTTTTTTGATGCTGTAAACATGATGTGCATGTCTGACACATTGCTTGTATCGAAGGATGAAAGATCTAGTGTTCGAAGATTGTTGTTATTGAACATGCCATACATATTATTCACATTTGCTGTATCAAAATTAGACACATCGAGTGAAGAAATTTTTGATAAGTTTGAGAACATTCTGTTCATATTTCTTACATTGTACGTATCAAAATTACTTACATCAAGCGTTGAGATATTTTTGCAAAAACGAAACATTGCATACATATCTGTGCAAGCTGTAGTGTTAAAATTGCTTACATCGAGCACATTTACATTATAACAATCATTAAACATACAATGCAAATCAGTTACATTTGAAGTATCAAAGTTTGATACATTAAGTGTCTCAAGAGATTTGCAATCTGAGAACATATATGCCATATTTGTACAATTACTTGTGTCGAAATGGCTAACATCGAGTACTTGTAAGTGTTCACAGTTGCGCACAAAAGAACCCATACTCGTAACAATTGAAGTATCAAATCTTGATACATCAAGTACTTCAAGAGACTTACAATTTGCAAACATTGCATCCATATTTATTACATTTTTAGTGTCAAAATGTGATACATCTAGAGTTGTCACATTTTCACATCCATTGAATAAATATCCCATATTCGTAACCATTGAAGTATCAAAGTTCGATACATCGAGTGTTTGAACATTTGTACATCCATAGAACATTCCTCGTATAGTTGTACTGTGTGAAGTATCAAACAAACTAACATTTAATAGTTTTACAGTTTCACAAAACTTAAACATACTTTGAAAATTTTTACAAGCAGTTGTCTTAAAATGCGAAACATCGAGTTTTGTAATTAATTTACAACCAGAAAACATGTAGCTCATATTTGAAACTCTTGATGTATCAAAATTGCTGACATCGAGTGTTTGTACATTTGTGCAACCATCAAACATATTAGACATATTCGAAACTTTAGAAGTGTTGAAGTTTGAAACATCTAATGATTTTACATTTTGACAATAACAAAACATTGATGCCATTGATATTACATTCGTTGTATTAAAATGAGATACATCAAGTATCTTAACACTATTACATGATCGGAACATGTACTTCATATTTGTACAATTACTTGTATTAAAATGAGATACATCAAGGATTTTAACTTGTTCACATGAATGGAACATATACTCCATTGTTTTCACATTTTGTGTATCCCAATTACTTATATCAAGCACTTGTACTTGTTTACATTCATCAAACAAGTATCCCATATATTTCACATTTTTTGTATCCCAATTACTTACATCTAACGATTTCAATTCTTTGCAATTGTAAAACATATGGTTCATATTTAATACATTTTTTGTATCAAATCTGCTTGTATTTAGAGTTGCAATCTGACTGCAACCATGAAACATACTTTCCATGTTCGTACATTTTGCAGTGTTGAAACTACTTAGTTCAATGTATTGAACATTTTCACATCCATAAAACATATATGCCATCGTTGAAACATTTTTTGTATCAAAATGTTTCGTATCTACTGCAATCAAACAATTACATCCACGGAACATATTTTCCATACTGTCGCATTTATCTGTATACACCGCTTCGAGGTTCTTAATTTCCACGAGATTTCCCATATTTTCAAACCAAGAATAACAACTAGTTGGTTTGATTGCTGTTTCAAATCGTACTGTTAATACTTCAGTTGCATTCTCATTCCATGTTGGTAATGTGTTGGATGCCAATTCGACTTTTCCATAATCTCTTCTTACATTTTCCTTGCTTTTTATTTCATTTGCACTGAATACCAATTCTCCATTCTCATACAAACATGCATATACATAATTTTGTGAGACTTTCGGTTCTTCAGGTCTGTCAGCATTTGCAACACGTTCTGTTCCAATTTTATCCACATTCTTGATCTGATTATTTGTTGCAGTTTTAATCATACCGCCAAATGGACCTGTAAATGCAATTAAAATTGCAATGATTACAAGTGTAAATATTCCGACTCCATATTGTTCTAAAAATCCTTTCATGATACATCACACTCCTCTAGCTTAACACAGCTAATCTCTTTACAAATTTGACAATATTGATTCTTCTCTATTTTATCTTGCATTTTTCTCACATCCAATCCTTTCTTTTGTTTTTTCTCTAATTTCGCTCAGCCAAAAAATCATACATGTATTTGGTTTTAACAAGTTCGGCTTCGCTTTCATTCTTTTTCAATTCTACGCACATGCAGTATGAACTATTCGCCACATTCTCATCATCTCCATATTTTTTCAAGATTTTTTCACAAAACTATTGACAATAGTCAATAAATATGATAAAATAAAGAAAAAACAATAAGATACGTGTTTATGTATCCGAGAAAGGATTTAAAATATGGAATACAACAAAAGTTTTAAGACAATGTTTGAAGAGGTTTTGAATAAATTTGAGAAAGATGATAGTGGAGCAGTTATGGCAGCACTCGCATATGTCAATGAAAAATACATTGAGCTACTTGACGAAGTGGATGAAAGCATTACCAGTGTAACAGAACTTGGACAACATCTGCTTACTAACATCTTTGAATTTGGTGAATATTTCTTGACAAATTATGGAGAAGAAACTGCAGACGATCGTATGGCAATGTTTAACGATCAAGAGCCACTTGTAATTGATGCTTATGTCAGTGCAGGCCTTGAAATCGTGGAATCTAAGATGCTTGAAATTGCAGAGCAAAACATGACAAAAAAAGTACAATTCGATCTCAATAACCTCAAACGGGAACTTGCTGAAATTGCGAGTGAATACGAGAATGTATATCTTGAAAAACAAGGACATTATACGATTAATAATAATCTCTGCGAAGTATCTGGATATTATGAATACAACAAAGATGATGATAGTGAAGAGTATAATAATTTTCTAAAGACTTTCCTTTTCACAGAGGGCAGTGTTCTATTTATTCAGTGTGATAATAACACTAGAGACGGTATCATTTATGCTATGGTCGCTTCCAATCATTCATGGAAATCGATTTCAGCCGATTCTTTGAAAGATATTATTTCAGAACTTTCGGATGAAGATATGGCAGAACTCGGATATAAGAGACTAATCTGTGCAGAAATCAAGAAGAATTTTTAAGAATAATTTGCAGAAAAAACGATAGAATACATTACACGGTGTTGATGCTGATGCATTCTGCCGTGTGATAGTGAAAGGATGTGAGAAAAATGAAGAAACTAGAAATCTTCGAAATTGACAAGTTGCCATATGGAACAAAAATCCAAATTGCATATACAATTAATGGAATTGCCAAGGCACAACTTGCGACGGTTTTTAATAAAAAAATTGGACTAAGGAATGGAAAAATCATTACAAAAAAAGAACTAAAATCTTGGATGGATGATGGTTCTTGTACTGCTTACGAGGTTGATGCAGATGCCTAAAATTAAGTTTGAGAAAAAATATATTCATTACCTTATCTTTTTAGCCATCATTCTTCTGAATGTTTTTCTTGTATCAAACATCTTAAAATCAAACATTCATGGAAAATTTGATGCCTCTGATATTGCAAATACAACGAATTATGAAACAGACGGAAATGTAAGTGAACATACAAGATATATTTCAGAAGAAACGATGGATTCACTCGATGATAACTCGAAGTGGAAAACTGATGAAAAATTAAAGAAAGAATTAGAGGATACACTAAAAACAAATCCTGATGATGTGCAAGAACATATTGTGGAAAAATAAGAGAAGAGACAGCCAATGTGGTTGTCTCTTTTTTTGATAAATGAAAGAGAAAAAGCAAGAAGATAATGAACATGATTAATACAAAAGCAACCTAGATTTCTCCAAGTTGCTCATATCTCTTACATATTTTTCGCAATTAATTCTTTTACTTTTTCAACATTTGTATTTGTGCAGTGTAAAAACTTTGTTCCTGCATTCTTGCATTTATCTTTCATGGTATTATAAGTCATATGATCAATGTGTGTCGTAATAACAATTACAAAATCATATTTCGAGAAATCCACCTTGAAATTATCATAAATCATCTTACTATTTGGAAATGTTTCCTTGAAATCATTCGCAAATGTCGAGCTGTCCGAAGAAACAAAAAGAAGACGTAGTGATGCATAATCAATTTCCTTCGTTTTTTCTTGCTTTCCCTCTTTCATAATTGGTTCTTGTTTTTTCTCTGGTTCTTTCTTTAATATTTCTATCTCTCGTTCCATCAAACGTATCTTCTTATTCAAATCTGCATTTTCTTTTGTATATGCAACAACGGCATGTTTCACTGCACGATTTTTTTCTTCCACTGCTTTTTCTTGCATTTCTCTTAATTTATTCAGACTTCGTGTCTTTTCTTCTATCTCTTTTTCCATCATGGAAAGCTTCTTTTCTTTTTCCAAAAGTTCTGTCTTCAATTTTTTAATCTCATTTGTGGCAGTTGCATCTGATTTGCGCTTAATCATAATGAGAGCATCAAAGTTTTCACAAACACGAGAAATAATTTGATTATAATACATCATATATTCTTCTTCGTGTTCTGGTAAAGTATATTTTACAAAATTGTATTCTGTAATATCTTCATCAAATGAAGATTTTAATGCAATAATTTCTTTACATACACGATTGAACTCTGTATTTATCAGTTTTGTAATTGCAACACGATTTTTCTTGACCAAGTGTAAAAATGTCTCATCGTCCATTGCATATTCAAGAGGCTGTACTAAGTTGTATGCAATTTTTTCAAACACCGATTCAGATTTTTCTTGATTTACATTAGGTTCGATTTCTTCTTCTTTTTGCATAATTTTGTTCTCTGCAAACATCCAAAGTGTATCATAGATGTAATCTTCAATTGACGAAATCTTTAAGTCAGGAAAGAGTGAAATCATCATTAGATTTGCCTTTTTAATTGCTTCGAACATCTGCTGCTTAAACTGCTTCATATAGCGATTAAATCGATTGTCTAGGTCCTTATTGTCCCAAATAAAGGAGTTTAGGTATTCATTCATGATTGTCAGTTGTGGATCAAAATCATCAAAATCAAATCCAAAATCATCATCGTCATATTCTTCATAGTCATCAATTAATTCAAAATCTTCTTCTCTCATAATGTATAATTCCTTTCTGATTTTGTATTTCTCGTATTCGAGATATGATATTATATATAATCGTAAACGATCTATTCCTTATTTTATAAATATATACTAGCATATTTATTGACAATTGTCAATAAAAAAAGAGTAGCAACATAGCTACTCTATATTTTCTGCAATCAATTCTTTAATCTTTTCAATATTCGTATTTTCGCAATGAAGAAATTTTGTTCCAGCATTCTTGCATTTATCTTTAATTGGTCCATAATTCGCATGTGTAATATGGGTTGTAATTACAATTACAAAATCATATTTCGAAAAATCAATCTTAAAATTATCAAAAATAATCTTACTGTTTGGGAATGTATTCATAATTTCATTCTCGAATGCTGTGTTTTCTGATGCCACAAATACAATCTTTAAGGACGCAAAATCGATATCTCTCGTTTCTTCTTTCATTTCTTCTTGCACAATATTTTTCACTTCTTGATTGCTTTTTTTCTTGTATTCTTCCAATTCTTTTTCAAGCATTCGTACCTTTTTCAAAATCTCTGCATTCTCTTTTCGATAATCTTCAGTTGCAAGTTTGACATTTCGCTTGTTTGCATTACCTAGTTGTTCGTGTTTTTCAAGTAGTGTATCAATTGTAGCATCCTTTTCCTCAATAACATTTTGTAATCTTGAAATTTCCGTCAAGGCTTGCATTAAATCATTTTCCATATTCTGTTTGCTTAAAATCAGATTTTGTTCCATATCTTCACAAGATGCAATGGTTGAATCAAGATCGAGACAAACTGTTTGAAAAATATCATTGAAGTATTTGATGTATTCTGCATTGCTTTCTGGCATAGCAAACTTTAAGAAATTAAACTCGTCAATATCTGGATCATCAGCTACACGAAACATAATGAGGTTTTTACAGAATGTTTCAAATGCTTCATTGATAAGTTGTGTCATCAGTTCTTGTCTTCCATCTGTAGATTCTAATACGAGTCTAGGGGAACTTAAGAATGGTGGTTTGTCGAATAAGCAAAGTCCAACAAGTAATTCCTCTATGAAATCTTCTTCCACATAGGTATCAGGTAATACATCTTCAGTCTCTTCATCAAAATAGAGCATAGTATAATAGATGCTAATTGCAGCTTGTATATAATCTTCGATATCGTTAATTTCATTGTCATCGTCCATGAACTTTAAGACCGATGATGCTGTTTGAATTGCTGCAAACATGTTGAGCTTAAATTGTTTCACATACCGATTGAATCGGTTGTTCTTAAACTCAGGTTTCCGCACAAATGAGTTTAAGTATGGGTTATCCATTTCCTTGTTAATTGAAATTAATACATTGCTATCGTAATCTTCCATGAAAATTCTCCTTCCATTTCTCTCCTCAAAAGAGGAGAGTTATTGTTTCCTTTGTTTCTATTATAATTCTATCATAATTATTGACAATTGTCAATAATTAAAATAGATGTTTCTTTGTTTTTTCATAATTATCCCATATTTCTTTCTCAATTTCCATATCGGCTTCCAAATCATCTGATGTAATTGCAAGTGCAAATACATATGCAAGCATGAGAAAAACAAGAATAAGAGCAAGAATGATAATAAATAATGTTTTCATATAATGCCACCCCTTTGTATTGATAACACCAGTATAACATATTCATTGACAAAAAACAACATTGACAAATGGAAATAAAAATTGAAAAAAGAAGGAAGGAAAAACTCTATTGAAAACAATGGTTAATTGTTTGCAAATGTTGAACGAACATAATATTCTGACTGCAGAAAAATGTGAAATGAAACGAAATTTTTCATATTTTTCCAATTATTACATATACTTCAGAAATTATACAGGAAAGATGCAAGAAAGGGGAGATGTTTCATGAAAACACGAATTGAGTTTTCAACATTGGAAGAATTATACGAAGAGGGTGCGAAATACTTGTTTGACAGTCAGTATGGATTTGTGGGAGAAATGGAAGAAGATATTGATGAGCAAATGCATGATTGTGAAACAAAAATGGAAATAAAAGAAAAAAAGATCCATCGCGTCTATGCCATGTTGCCAACTGGAACTTTGTATGTTTGCAAAAATGGTACAACGTTTCATGCAAGAGATGCTATGCTTTTTACAAAAGAAAAAGCAAGAGAAAAAGCAAGATATATGACGGCACATGGAAAATATGCTTGGAGTGTTGCATGATGAAATAAGATGCTTGAATTAATGTTTGAGCATCTTTTTTAACAACTCTAGCAAGAAGTCTCCTTCCTCAATTTTTTATAAAAAAGTTTTTTCATAAAAAATAGGTAGGCGATGAATTGCAAAAAAAGTTAAATACTTTGTATTTCAACATTGACAATTGTCAATATTTATGATATAATAAATAAAAATGAATAGAAAAAATATAATGATTCATTTTATTTATGGAACTGCACGGGCTGTTTA
>ENA-USUG01007061-USUG01007061.1-human-gut-metagenome-genome-assembly--contig:-NODE-7061-length-11223-cov-4.763413_pt1 | contig 11223 bp, 10 predicted proteins | sample MGYA00250059_ERZ773394 | MGnify/ENA primary metagenome ERZ773394 (study PRJEB29103, sample SAMN06111957) | human gut metagenome | biome: human gut; feature: ankylosing spondylitis patient; material... | reverse complement strand
TAGCAACACATTTATTTTTTCCGGCTTTGTCCCCAGTGTTTCTGTTGCTTTAGCTACGCACAATGCCACTGCAATGGCTCTTTATAGCTCTGGGCTCTTCCATGGATCTCGTAAAACTCCTGAATCTTCTCATCTGTCTGCCAGATAGAGGAAAGGCAGGTAGTCTCAGTAGTCATAACATCGATTCCAATACGGAAATCAGCACTTAAATTAGCTACGCCAGGACCTACGAACTCCATTACTTTATTCTTCACATAACCATTTGCAAATACTTTACCAATGATAGCAAGAGCAACGTCCTGCGGTCCTACGCCCGGACGGGGGCTTCCTTTCAGATAAATAGCAACAACTCCTGGCATATTGATATCATATGTCTGGGAAAGAAGCTGCTTCACAAGCTCCGGTCCGCCTTCTCCCATAGCCATGGTTCCAAGAGCGCCATAACGGGTATGGCTGTCTGAGCCAAGGATCATCTTGCCGCACTCAGCAAGCATTTCGCGGGCAAACTGATGGATAACTGCCTGATGTGGCGGAACATAGACACCGCCGTATTTCTTCGCACAGGTAAGACCAAACATGTGGTCATCCTCATTAATAGTACCGCCAACTGCACAGAGGGAGTTGTGACAGTTTGTCAGAACATACGGTACCGGAAAACGCTCCAGTCCGGAAGCACGTGCAGTCTGGATAATTCCTACAAAAGTAATATCATGGGATGTCAGTTTATCAAATTTAATCTGAAGCTTGTCCATATTACCGGAAGTATTATGGGCTTTTAAAATAGAATAGGCAATGGTATTTCTTGCTGCATCTTCTCTGGAAACAGGAAGCTGGGCTTCAGCTGCCGGAATGATTTCCTTTCCATTCTGCAGATACACACCGGTATCATATAATTTCATAATAAAGCTCCTCCTCATCTTAAGAGATTTATAAGTAACAAATATTATGCAGCTGTTCACCAGCAACATTCTGAGAGGTATTTTTTGTGAACAGCAGCAACATTATCGTTAATTATAGTAGATTTCTCCGAAAGGGTCAAGCAAAAACACTTTAGCGTGCTAAAAAGCTTTTTTGCAAAAAATGGTCTGTAATTTTGCTCCACATTTCAGTTGCAACTTTTTCAAATCAGTGATAAGGTAGAATCTACCAACACTGAAATAATGGGAGGTGTTCTAAGATGTTTCGCCTTTGGGGACGAATCTGGAAAGATAACCATATGCTGAAGGATACCGTGATCTGTGATGACCGCCAGGAGACCAGGACGCACAAGGTTTTTCACTGTCTGGAGCAGATCTGTTATGAGCTGGATCTTGGTAATCCAATCTGGCTGGATACTACGGTGCGGGATTTTAAGAAGCACAGTAAAACACGTTTTTATCAGGATAATTTTATTGAACAGATTGACTTTGATTACCTGGAAATACAGGTAATAGAGGAAGATGGAGGAGAATGATGAAAAAGACAAAAATGTTTATGCTGGTTCTCACCAGCGCAGTACTTGCCCTTACTCCGGTAACTGCAAGCGCAGCTGAAGCTGTACCTTCACAGGTAACGGAAACTGTTATTGCCACCCCTACTCCGACGCCCAAAAAGCCACAGAAAAAAGGCTGGGTGAAGACCAAATCCGGAATCAGAAGATACTATCGAAAAGGCAAACGCCTCACCGGTTTCCAGAAGATTGGCAAGAATTATTTCTATTTCAGTGCCAAGGGAACCCTATTAAAAAATACTACTGTTAATAAAGGTTACAAGGGATTTACTTACTACATCGACAATAAAAGTCATGTAATCGGCAGAAAAAAGGGGTCTACCTACTATACTGCCAGCGGAAAGAGAATGACTCAGGTTCAGATTGCCAACCTCCGCTCCAAGCAGATTGCAGCAGAGATCACCAATTCCAGCATGTCCAAATCCCAGAAGCTTCAGACATGCTTCAACTGGGTGATCAAGGGCTATTATAATATCTGGCGTGATTTTGACCAGGGCGGCAAGGACTGGCCGGCTACTTTTGCAAATGACCATTTTCTCCATCACAACGGGGACTGCGTTTCTGACGCTGGCGCATTTGCTTACCTCGCCAAGGCAATCGGATACAAGAATGTTTATGTATGTGCCGACGCTGTGCAGAGCAACAACAATGCCCACGCATGGTGCGAGATCAACGGGTATGTTTATGACCCGCTTTTCGCAGAGGCAAAGAGTTACAGCAAGTATTACGGTGCTACTTACGGCTCTTATGGACTTTACCCGGTTTTGAAATATAAGATTTCATAAATGGTTAATATTCGCTGTACTAGAGCGTGTTTGAAAAAGGCTTTCTGCAAGATGTGCGTCACAATTTGTGGGAGATTTTGTCCGGATGAGGGCGCCGTAGCGGGCTACGGCAACCGAATTCGGGCAAAATATACCGCAAAGTGGGGCGTGCAGATTGCGGGAATGATTTTTCAAACACGTTCTAGCTGCAGTAACTAAGTTCAGACAAAATATATGCGGCGCACAGATTACAAAAGCTCCCGGATCCGCTACAGGATTCCGAGAGCTTTTTTGGCAAGCTGGTCAGCCATATCGTTGTATTTGTCGTTGGAGTGTCCTTTTACTTTTACAAAATGGACTTTTACTTTCTTCATGGCTTCCCGGTAAAAGGCCTGATACGCAATTGTTCCGGGTTTGGTAGCTTTCCAGGCACCGGTGCACCATTTGGCAATGCCTTCATAATCATGGTAAATGGTGATTTCCGGAATATTATGATCCACAGCATACTGCATTGCCGCTTCGGAGCCTTTGATTTCTCCTGCTACATTATGCATCAGTGCCAGCTCTTTGTCTGTCATTTTTTCGCAGAATGTGTGCTCTTCTCCATCCTTCAGGATGACCATTCCGTAGGAAAATTCGCCGGTGTCAGAGCGGTAACTGCCATCTACGTAGGCAATCACCTGGTCTGACGCAGGTTTTTCTGCCCTGGAAAGTGTATCCGGGATGCCCTCTGCACTCACACCGGCAAATGCCTGTGCCTCTTCCATAGTGGAAAAGCTCTTAAATTCTGCTCCCGAAAATCCCGTGACCTGTTTCTGGCACTCTGCCCAGGTCATAAATACACCTGTTTTTCTGCCTGTTCTTACTGCATAGTATTTCTTTGCCATGTAGTCTCCCTTCTGTATCAGACATTCTCAAACACTTTTTCTTTAATTATAACGAAACTGTTTCTTATCTTCAATAATAGATTAGAGCATGTCCACAACACACTCTAATCTATCCCTGGCCCGAAACTTTAATATACCCTGTTTGTCCTGTCGTCACGTTGGAACCGCTGAATGTTTTTCACCACTTCATCCACTACGCGGAATCTGGTCTCTTTCGCAGCCCATGCAATATGCGGAGTAATGATCAGTTTATTGCTGTCCTGGATCTTAAGAAGCGGATTCTCCGGATTCATTGGCTCTTTGCAAAGAACATCAAGGCCTGCACCTGCAATGGAGCCTTCGGTAAGAGCTGTATACAAATCTGGCTCATTTACAATGGCGCCTCGCGCAAGATTCAGTAAAATAGCGGATTTCTTCATCTTGCGGAATTTTTCCAGTGTCATCAGATTCTCTGTGTACCCGTTCAGCGGTGCATGGACGGAAAGAATATCAGAGCGGGAAAGAAGCTCATCCAGGCTTACCTGTTCATATTCTGTATTGTATTTCTTCCCGGAAGCGGAATAGCAGATAATATGGCAGCCAAATGCCTTGGCAATCTGCGCCACCCTGTTTCCAATTGCGCCAAGACCGATAATTCCCCAGGTTTTTCCATCCAGCTCGAAGAAATTCTGTCCGAAATGGGAGAAACAGGTTCCTCTTGCATATTCTCCGGATTTTACGTAATTGTCGTAATAATTCAGTTTTTCCAGAATATAGAAAAGAAGAGCGAAGGTATGCTGTGCCACTCCGTTTGTAGAGTATCCGGCAACATTGTAAGCTGCGATTCCCCTCTTTTTCAGATAGTCTCCATCCAGGTTGTTAAAGCCTGTTGCGGTCAGGCAGACCAGCTTCAGGTTCTGTGCTTTTCCAATGGTAGACTCGCAGATTGGAACCTTGTTGGCCACGATCACATCTGCGTCTTTTGTCTTTTCTTCCATTTCATCTGCTGTTGTACTTCGATATATTACTACTTCGCCCAGTGCCTCAAATGGAGTAAATACCATATCCTGTCCCAGGCTGTCTGCTTCCAGAATTACAATTTTCATAATGTGCTCCTCGCTTTCTTCTGTGCTCACTTATATAGTCGTGCGTTTCCTCATCTGTTTTATAAAATACCGTTTTCTCCGGGAAAATGCAATCCCAAACTATAAAATGTACAATAAGTGTTACTATCCTGTTATTATTCACTGGTGATGTTCTGCGAGGTGTTTTTTGTGAACAAAGTTCACAGAACCCCTGAAAATTAAGTTTGCGCAGCGTGTTGCTGTAAATGGGGAAAACAATAATCCCCAAAATACAAGAGCGCAAGGCTGATAGTGCTTGCGCCCTCATCTACCATTCTGTAATTGTCAAGCCATAAATTCCCGGATAATTTCCCTCATAATCTTCTCTTCCTCAGGAGTCAGCATCTTACTGAAATGACTTCCGGAAGCAGCTGTCTGCTTGATGCTACTGGTAATCTTATCCACGATTTCTTCCTGTAAAACAGGGTCCGCTTTTTTCGCGGCTGGAATCTCTTCTGTCCAGCTTCTCATCTGCTCCACATAATCTGCCAACGTATCCATCACCAGCTCTTCTTTGTAAGAAAAATCCAACGCCTGACGTAAGAGCAATAACACCACCGGTACAGTGGCGCCCACATACAGATAAGTCAGAGGAAGTCCCTCTTCTATCCTTAACGTCTTGGAAAAATAGATGGCACAGCCAAGAATCACAGTGGACAAAAGTGCCGGATACCACACCAGCCGATTCATTCTGTGAAGAAGCCTGTCCCGTGTTTTCCAAAGTCTCAGCCATTTTTCCTTCAGGCTGATCCGCTGACTGTTGCCTGCTCCTTGGGTGTTTTTCGTGCCTGTGTTTTTGCTTCCGGTACTTTTCAGCATTCTTCTGTAGGTGAGGTTTGTCGTCAGCATTCCAATTGCTCCAAGGGTCCCAAGGGCCGCCATACTGTAGAGCAATATCTGCAGATCCATAATTTTCTCCAGCATAATGTCCTCCCATGCTTTCTTTCAAATTGGGAAACTGTTCAATATCTTTGCACCGCAGTTCTCTTTTTTGTATGAACCTGATTTCAAAAAATACCTGGCGGAACATTGCCAATAAACAGTAACCTTTTACGAACATTATACCGCTGTCCTGTTCTGTATGAAACATAAATCGTTCGTCAAATTCTCGGTGAATCCCGCTTATCCTGTGGTTTCTCTGCATATTTTCCTATTTTATGATCACTTATATAAAGACTTTCCGCAATATATCAATTAGTTTTTGATTTATTGCGGAATAAGTATGATATATTGCGGAATAGCATTGATTTTTCGCGCTATAAGTCAAATATATCGCGGAAATAAATGTAAATGCCCCTTAAACAGATTCTGATTATATCTACAGAGTCTGCTTAAAGGGCAATACATTATCTTCCCTACATTTCCTGCAATGCAGCTACCACTTTCTCAAATTGCATAAAGTGAGACGCCTTTACCAAAATGGTATCACCGGTCTGCACATAATCAGACAGATGGGACAAAAGGCTGTCACGGTCCGGTTCTTCTATAACGATAAGCTCCGGGTTCTTTCTCGCCATCTTCGCAATGTTTGCGGAAAGAGGGCCGGTGCAGATGCAAACGTCAATTCCACACTGGGCTGCATGCTCGCCTACCTCTGCGTGAAGCTGAACTTCATTCTCTCCAAGCTCTCCCATGTCGCCTAAGATTGCCACTCTTCTGCCAGCACCATCTTTCAGCACATCCAGTGATGCTTTCATGGACATTGGGTTGGCATTATAACAATCGTCTACGATAAGGAAACGGTCTGTCTCGATCATGTGGAATCTGCCGCTGATGGCTTCCAGGGTCTCAATTCCATGACGGATCTGCTCCAGCGTCAGTCCGTAAATACGACCAACTGCAGTTGCTGCCAGGGCATTGTATACCATATGACGGCCAGGCATTGGGATGTCCGTTGTGAAAGACTCCTCACCTACGTGAATGCGGCAGGTCATGCCTTTCAACCCTCTGCTCACGATCTCATCCGCATAAATATCCTTATCTGACTCCATACCGAAGAATACAGGCTTAATTCCTTCATATTCTTTCACAGTGCAAAGCTTATCATCGTCACCGTTTAATACAATATGTCCATCTTTTTTCAGATATTTAAAAATTTCGGTTTTCGCTTTCAACACACCGTCTCTGTCACCCAGGTTCTCCAGATGGCAGGTGCCAATATTCGTGATCACACAGGTATCGGGTCTTGCAATCTTCGCAAGTCGGGTCATCTCACCAAAATCGCTGATTCCCATTTCCAGAACTGCGATCTCATCCTCGTCACGAAGGCGGAATACGGTGAGTGGAAGACCTAACTCATTGTTAAAGTTTCCCTGTGTTTTCAGGGTACGGTATTTCTCTTTCAGGACAGAGGCAATTACCTCTTTTGTACTTGTTTTTCCCACACTTCCGGTAATTCCAACAACCGGAATCTGAAGCTGCTGCAGGTAAAATTCTGCAATGTCCTTTACAGCCTGAAGGGAAGATTCTACCTTGATATATGGGAAATCAGCATTCTCCAGGATTCTCTCAGATAAGGTAGCAAGCGCACCTGCCTCCATCACCTGGGGAATAAATTTATGGGCATCTACACGTTCGCCTACGATGGGAACAAATAAGGTTCCGGCTTCTGCTTTCCGGCTGTCTGTTGTAATAGAGGAAACCTCCTGCTCCAGCTTGTCAGACGGTCCGGAATAAACACCGCCGCAGACCTTGATCAGGTTTTCCAGGGTAAGATTTTTCATTTTATTTAATCCTTTTTATATTTAATATAAACATTCGGTATATTATTCGTACTTCTTTAAAGAAATCCGGATCAGTTCCTCGCAAAGCGTTGGATAATCCATTCCCAGTACCTTCGCCTCCTGAGGAATCAGACTGGTAGGAGTCATTCCCGGAAGGGTATTTGCTTCCAGACAGTACATATCTCCGTTCTCTTTCATCATGAAATCCAGACGGCTGTAGCCAGTAAGTCCCAGTGCTTTCGCTGCCTTCACTGCATTCTCCTGCATTTTTGCTGTGAGCTCCGGAGAAATCTCAGCCGGGCAGGTCTCTACAGTAGAGCCAGCCTGATATTTGTTCTTGTAGTCATAGAATCCCTGGATCGGAGCAATCTCGATGATCGGATACGCCTTGTCATCCACAACTGCAACAGAAAATTCACGGCCTTTAATATACTCCTCCACAACAATATCCGCGCCATACTGGCATGCATCTGTAAGAGCCTCTTCGTATTCTTTCTGATCATTTACAATATAAACACCTACGCTGGAACCACCGCAGCTTGTTTTTACAACTACCGGGAATTCCAGTCCATGCTTAGCAATGTCTTTCTCCAGATTGTCTCTTGTCATGGTAAATCCGCCTGGGGTAGGAACATGGTTCATCAGGAAAACTTCCTTGGTGATACGCTTATCCATAGCCATGGCACTGCTGAGATAACCGGTTCCTGTGTAACGGATTCCCAGCAGGTCAAAGGTAGCCTGCACCTTTCCATCCTCACCATTCGCGCCGTGAAGTCCAAGGAACACAATGTCACATTTTTCACAAAGTTCCAGAACATTTGGTCCGAAAAAGCTTCTACGTTTTTTCTCCATCTCCTTGATCTGCGGATTGAAGCTGCTCATATACTCTGCTGCTTTTTCCACATCATATTCAGCCGGGAAAGGATTCTCCCAGTCTACATTCTCAACTCCACAGAAAATATCTACAAGTATTGCCTCATGACCTTTCTGGCGCAGTGCACCGCAGATTCCGGTACCGGATACAATGGAAATCTCTCTCTCCGTACTGGTTCCTCCAGCCAAAACTACTATCTTCATAATCTTATATCTCCTTTTTTGTTCGTAAACGTAACTGTTCAGTTCCTTCACAGTTACACGCTTTGCCATGCACAGGAATCATGCATTCGCATGATTTCGCGCTGAATTTCCGTGGGGCGTGCAGATTGCGGAAATGATTTTTCAAACAGACTCTAGTTTTCCCAAAACACCTCGCAGAATATTCTCTACTGAATAGTTACTCATACACAACCACCGGCATGCCAACCTCAATATTTGCATAAATCTCGGCCGCCTTGTCATATGGAACATTTACACATCCATGGGAGCCTTCCCACAGATAAAGATTTCCTCCAAACTCAGACCGCCAGGAAGCGTCGTGAATTCCCACATTTCCTGCAAAAGGCATCCAATAGGTCACATTTGCCTCATAATCCTCTCCTGTAAGCACAGCCGGAGATTCCTTGGCATCCAGTGCATAACAGCCTGTAGAAGTGCCACAGCCTTCAATATCCGGATTTCCGCTTACAATAGGTGTGTCCACGATCGGAGTTCCCTTCTGGTAAAAAACAAGACGCTGGTTTGTCAGATCTATCTCCACGTAGGTGGAACCAATATCATTGGTTCCGCGACTATAGCCTGAATACAGATAAACAGGCTCACGAACCTGGGTAACACCGCTTTCGATAGCAGCGATCAGCGCTTTTACTTCTTCGTCCTGATCGATCACCCAGCCGTAATCGCCGCCTTTAATTTCCACCTGGCGATTATCGTAAGTCAGAAATGTCCTGGTCTGTCCCATAGTATCATATTTCAGCCCAAGGTCTGCCACATACTGCCGCACCAGATTTTCATCCAGTATCACATTGCCATCCTCATCATAACCGAACCAGTTCTTGATCAAGGTACGGTCCACAGTCTCAGTACGATCAGCAAAGTCATAAGTTATGATCACCTTGACAAGCTGGTTCATTTTTTCACAATTGGCTTTCAGCTGTTCATCTGTGCTGTATACCGAAGGCTTCCGGTAGCAGCTCTCGTTCTCCAGATTTACAGAAGTTTTTCCCCGGAGCATGGCTGCGGAAATCACTTCCTCCATCTTAGTGCGATCCAGAGCATTTCCTATTACTTCCGGAATGATTTCAAAAGTATCTCCGGTATCCTGGATCTGGGCATCCACAGGCTGGACTACATTCTCTGGCTGCATGCATTTCAGATTATCAACAGCCTGCCCCATCAGCTCCACGTTATAGCTGAGGGATTCTGAAATATCATAATTCTTATCCTGGTTAAAAGCAAGAAACCAGATAAAGCGGTCCTGGTCTTTGATCAACTGCTTCACAATACCGGTAGACACATAGGAAAGCCCCACATCCTGGGCAGAAATTGCTTCCTGACCGTTTTTCATGGTCTCCACAGCAAGAACATAAGCGCCTACACGCTGGTTCAGAAGGTCCTCGGTATCTTCTGAAGCCATATAGGAACAATTAAAGCCATTTACCATAGATCCTGGAAGAAAATGACTGGAAAAGTAGTACACGCCATATCCATAGGCTCCTGCTGTAAGAAGCAGCAGCAAAACCACAAGTAAAATAACAATCGTTCTTCCTGCGCCTGCTTTTTCCTTATTTTTTGCCATAAATTCCTCCCTGCTTATGATGAATTCTTATTGCCTTTACACGACCACATCTTCTGTTTATCCTTATGCAGGAAATAAACTCCATAGTCGGCATTTATTTCTGCCTTCCAAATGCAGACGGGTAAAGACAATAAAAAGCAGATGATTACTGTTCACAGATAACAGTAGATTACTCTGCCTCTTTTTATATGCCAGATCAGGTACTCTTCCTGATCTGGCATGGTTACATTCTATGCGCAAATTTCCGATTTCAGAGCCTGTTTGAAAATTGTGACTCACCTTTTACGGAAAGGTTGCCGTTCACAGCAACACGCTTTTAGCCGAGAAGTTTTTCTACACTGACAAGCTTCACACAAAGTACGAATACCTGTGCTGCTTTGCCAAGATCCTCAAGTGTAGGGAAGGATGGTGCGATACGGATGTTGGAGTCTTTCGGATCCTTGCCGTATGGATAAGTAGCACCTGCGCCAGTAAGGACAACACCAGCCTCTTTTGCTCTGGCTACAATTGCCTTTGCGCAACCATCCAGGGAATCAAAAGAGATGAAATATCCGCCGTGTGGCTTTGTCCACTCACCGATTCCAAGTCCGGAAAGTTCTTTGTCAAGCGTATCCAGAACCAGCTCGAATTTCGGACGGAGGATATCTGCGTGTTTTCTCATGTGGGCGTGAAGTCCGTCAAGATTCTTAAAGAATCTTACGTGACGGAGCTGGTTCAGTTTATCATGACCGATGGTCTGAACCTGCATATATTTGCGGAAATCATCCAGGTTTGCCTTGGAAGCTGCAACGGCAGCAATTCCGGAGCCTGGGAAGCTTACCTTTGAAGTGGATGTAAATTTATAAACAAGATCAGGGTTGCCAGCTTTTGCACACTCACCAAGAATCTCAACCAGGAAATCCTGATTATCATCATAGAGATGATGGATGCTGTATGCATTATCCCAGTAAATACGGAAGTCAGGTGCTGCCGGTTTCAGTCTTGCAAAACGCTCTACGGTTTCTTTGGAGTAAGTGTAACCCTGTGGGTTGGAGTATTTCGGAACACACCAGATTCCTTTGATCGCTGCATCTTCACTTACCAGCTTCTCTACCATGTCCATATCCGGTCCCTGTGGAGTCATTGGAACATTGATCATCTCGATTCCGAAAAATTCGGTGATCTTGAAGTGACGGTCATAACCTGGTACCGGACAGAGGAATTTCACCTTGTCAAGTTTGCACCATGGAGTATTTCCCATTACACCCTGAGTCATGGAACGTGCGATACTGTCGAACATAACGTTCAAGCTTGAGTTTCCATATATGATAATGTGTTCCGGATCTACCTCAGACATTTCTCCAAGAAGACGCTTGGCTTCCGGAATACCGTCGATCACACCGTAGTTACGGCAATCTACTCCAGTCTCGCATTTCAGATCTGAATCGCCCTTCAGAACGTCCATCATTTCCATAGAAAGTTCCAGCTGTGCATTGCTTGGCTTTCCTCTTGACATATCAAGGGCAAGCATGCTTATATACCGCCCGACCTTCCTGATAAACAAAATGTTCATCATGATCTACCGTCTCGTGCGAAGCAGGATG
>ENA-USUG01007058-USUG01007058.1-human-gut-metagenome-genome-assembly--contig:-NODE-7058-length-11228-cov-4.289660_pt1 | contig 11228 bp, 9 predicted proteins | sample MGYA00250059_ERZ773394 | MGnify/ENA primary metagenome ERZ773394 (study PRJEB29103, sample SAMN06111957) | human gut metagenome | biome: human gut; feature: ankylosing spondylitis patient; material... | reverse complement strand
GAAGAAAAGGTTCAAGGCATACCTTCCTATTCACTTTCGGAGAAAGAATTGATTGTCTCCGGAGAGTTCACCAATTGAATAAAATATACAAACATATATTCGAAATCCGTCGTTGTTTCTCTGCCAAATCGAAATTCATAAACTTTATACGGGTCTATTTTATTAAACCTTTCAAAATATACTTGTGTATCATTCAGATTTATTGGTCTATATGTCATTAATAGAATGTACATCGAATAATTTACTATATCCAATACCTTTATTTGCTTTTTGTTTTTTATTATAGGATATAATAATGCACATATAAGATACCATACCAATAAAATTACTACTTGTCCTATAAAACATTGAATAGGTGTAATCATTTATTATTCTTTTTCCTTTAATATTTTAAATACTCGCTCTGAATTTTTTCTATCATAAAAGCGAAAAATCTCCTTATGACTATCCAAATATTGAGGAGATATCTTACAATCATTTTCCAGTATAGTTTTTAATTCTTTTACTACTTTCCAACTTTCTGCATAACTATTTCCAAAATTATTATTATGGTAATCAAAATATCCTTCTCCATACTGGTATTTCCGATATTCATCTTCATCGAATTGATAGAAAACTATAGGTTTTTTCATATAAATCATATCAAAAAACACACTTGAATAATCTGTTACCATTAAGGCTGAACTTTTTAACAACTCCTGAATATCATATTTTTCCCATGATGCAAGTATTATTTTACTATTAATATTTTTAAATGAATTTATATGATTTTGTAGATTTCTATGAAGATAAAATATTACTTTTAAATCCTTTTTTTCAATTAATTCTTTTAATATATCATTATTTAATAGTTCTTTCCACTTGTTCAAATATTCAGATTCTTCAAAATTACTATTTATATTGCTATTTTTTTTGGAACGTAAATTAAACCAACATCTCCATGTAGGCATAATTAATATTTGTTTTTTTTCAACCACAAGATCATGTAACGCATCAAATCTCGGAATACCTGTTAAACATACCGTTCCTTTTGGATATCCAAATTTTTGTTCTACAAATTTCGTTTCTGGAATCGTTGATGTTATAAACTTCTCAATTTTAGAACAATCTGAATATAGCCACTTTAAATCATTAATTATCACTCCATGTTGTAAAAAAATATTATGTACTTGAAAAAATCCCGTTAACTCCATAAAAGAGCAAACTGCCGCATTGGGCTTTCCACCTTTTTGTGAACTGATATTATACTGACATAAAAAATATGCTAACCAATGTTGAATACTCCCATATTCTATAATATTTCCATATTTCTTTACTTTTTTATAATCAATTGATTTTTTTTTAATTGCATAAAAGCACTTTTGATTTGGTTGGTTTTGAACCATATATTGAAAAAAATGATATCCATTATCTCGCGCTTCTTTTGGCTCCTCGCAAATTAACCATGCATCTTTATATGTTTTTTTATAAAAAGGTTTTATTATCAATGCAATTGTCATTGGAAAAAGTGAGCAGTAATCCTTTATTTTTACATCTTGAATTTTATTTAAAAAATATTTTAATTTCATATCATTTTAACTCCTAGTAAATTTCTGAAATATCCACCATCTATCTCTTACCTAATAAGAGCAATTGTATAATAAGCCTTTTTGTTAAATTAATAATATATATCTTTCTAATTTATCATCCCACGGAATGAAGCCGCCATGACGAATAGCCCCCAGTAAACTTCCTCCAACAAGAACCTCCTTGATATCATATTTTCTGCAAACTGCATCAATTTCAGCAGTCATGCAAAGAAGTGTTTTTTTATTTTTTTCGCTCATCATCTGATAGGGGTCTTACAGAACCGCTATTTGCAGCTCTATTTAATATCATTTTTTTACTTAACATACAATTCCCCCTTTCTTAGCTCTTCATCATTTTCTCGCAAATTTCCTCAATACCCATCCTCGTAATGTATTCGGCATCAAAACCTGTATGATTAGCCTCTCACCAACATTAACAAGATATCTCGGTACAGAGATCAATCCATTCTGTAACATCAATCTCTGTATCTTTTCTTCACTTCTAAAATACTTTCCACCACCACGTCTTGCGTACATTTCTTTACCAACCCGCACTTGAACCAATACCTCTGGAAGATTCGCAAAAACACACTTATCCAAAGCCATCCGAACCCAAAGATAATAATCCTCATTGTAAAACCAATCTCTATAATTCCCTGCCTTCAAAACTGCCTCTTTTTTATACATCACAGACATATGATTGAAGGGACATCGCTTCTTAAGATAAGCTTTACAGTTAGCATCTGTTAGAGGAACTATTCTTCTGCCCGCAACATTGGTTATTTCACCTATAAACTCTTCAATTTGTCCTCCGAGAATATCTGTATTAGGGTGACTCATTAAATACGTAAGCTGCAGTTCAAAACGATTTCTCACGGCAATATCATCACTATCCATTCGAGCAATAATCTCATATTTACAAGTTGTGACGGCCTTTCTTAACGCCTTCCCCAACCCCTGATTCTCCTTTAAATATACAACTTGAAGAGTTATCACCTTGGTTAAATTATCTAGTCCAACACCCTCCGCACAAATTTTCGAATATTTGTCTATTACATTCTGCATAGAATCCGGTATAGGACCATCTACTACTAAAACTATTTCATCAGGTTGTACAGTCTGGTCTATTACAGAGCAAAGTGCTTTATCAAACCAATCTGGATTATCTTTCCCATAAACGCACATTGCCACAGAAAAAAAAGGAATATCAACATCTTTTCCATGCCCCATATTCTGTTCTAAATGATTTGTATTAAATGAAATAACCGACATTCAAATCTCCCTTTTGCTCTTTATATTTAGTAAAACTTTTCTTTCATGTATTCCTTATTTCTACTCACTTCTCTCTAATAATCTCTTCCATCTTAAGAACTCCGTTAATTTTATGAACCATAGAATTCTCATCAAATCTGATTAAAACTTTTCTAAATGGATATAAGATTTTTACCACTGCCCCTACACCCTTTTTATATTTCACCTTCAACTTACAATAAGCTTTTCTAAAGCCAAAATACTTTTCAAGATAGTCCTGAAAGTGCGTCTGGTGATTGATAGGTTTTTCTCCGTCGCATATGTAACAACCATTTTTTAATTCATCTTTATAATAGTTAAGAATTCCATATACTGTCGCTGCATTCACGCCATCTTTTTCTGAATCAGGATCTGTCTTTTCGACATCAAAATAGATAACCCTATTTTTCTTTCTCAATACTGAGTATCCAACCAAAGAATCGTCATTTTCTTTTCTATCTGCTTTAAATTTATCCTTTTCGTTCTTCTCCATGCTCTCATAGTTTCGGAATGTGCCAAAAACATCAGCTCCATTTCGAATCCAATCATTCACCGCATTATTCATATTTTCAGCTGTCAAATTCCTAGGTCTGTAACTTTCCGGATATGCACTGAACGCCTTTATCTGCACTTGTAATAACTCTGTCTTATAATCTTCCGGATGAATTTTTCTTACTGTAAAATTTTTGCATCCTTTTTTTATCTCATAGCGCCTTTTTGCTTTTAGTACATCAATATCAAACACATTGTCTTTTATGACATAATACCAACCTGTTTCATATCCACAATCCCAATCGACTGTCCATCTCGCCAATAGAGGAATACCCCCCCCAATTTTCCAGACATCACCATTCTCAACTGCTCTTAAATCCGGTATTTCGTGAGGTGCTGTCGTAGGAATTGTTGCATGGTTATAATATTTCCATCCTTCAATCTGCATCTCCATTACTCTCCTAGTAGTTCTCGCGCTTCCTCTCGTTTTTCTTCGTATTCTTCCTGACTCACTCTCCCAGCTTTCAACAGATAATCCCCAAAATCATCGGTGATCTCCACCTCATCCATATCCGAGCCTTCTATTCCCTTATGCTTAAAAAACACCTGTTTCACAGTATCGACTACTATCTTCACATCACCCCAAAATGTGATTTTCCGAACATATTCCAAATCCGTTGCAAGCTTCCCATCCCACGAAATAGCATTTCTGCCTCTTGTCTGAGCAAGACCACTAAGACCCGGTCTGATATCGTGTCTTTTTCTCTGTTCAGGTGTCATAAACACCATATCCCTCACCAACTGAGGTCTTGGACCTATAATAGACATATCTCCTCTTAAAATATTAAAAGCTTCAGGAAGTTCATCAAGACTAGTACTTCTAAGCCATCTGCCAAACTTCGTGAGTCTAACCTTGTCCGGTAATAATTTCCCCTGTTCATCTTTCTCATCCGTCATAGTGCGAAACTTATAAAGTTTAAAAATTTGCTCCACACCATTTTTATCTTTTTTACCAGGCCTCGGCTGTGTAAATAATACAGGAGACCCCAAATTCACCTTCACCAGAATAGCAAGGATTATATAAAGCCAACAAAAGCAACTAACGGCAAGCAATGCACAAAAAATGTCCAAAATTCGTTTAAAATATTTAGCGTACATCTTTCATACTCCTACTCGAAACATCTATGTATAATCTCAATAATTCTCTCCTGCTGCTCCACCGTCATCTTATTATCACTAGGCAGACACAATCCCCTGCTGAAAATATCCATTCCAACGTCTTCCTGTCCCCCGGCGATATAAGCATTTGTCGCGGCTCTGCCGCTTCCGTCTCTGGTAATAAAACCATTCATCCGGTAAATCGGCTGCATATGCATTGGCTTCCAGATTGGACGTCCCTCTGCATTTACCGAGGCGATCGCCTCTAAGATCTCTGTTGGACAGGACTTTCCTGCTTCTGCCACATACAGCGCATCCTGTTCTCCTCGAACCTGTCTGCACATGGCATTCTTATCTACAATCAGACAGCTCAGCCAGAAATTCGGCACAGATTTTTCCTCATTATACGGATTCATGGATACCGGAAGTTCTTTGAACCCTTCTTTATATCGTTCATAAATTGCTTTTTTCTGTGCAATGTGCTCTTCCAGATGTGGAAACTGTCCGCGTACCACTCCAGCAATGACATTAGACATCCGGTAATTGTACCCTACTTCCTCATGCTGATACCAAGCGGCATTTTCTCTCGCCTGGGTAGACCATTTCCGCACCTTGTTAGCAGCCTCTTCACGGTCTGTCAGCAGCATTCCGCCAGAAGATCCGGTGATGATTTTATTTCCGTTAAAACTGATGCAATTATATTTACCAAATGTTCCTGTCTGTCTTCCTTTGTAAGTTGCTCCCATAGACTCAGCCGCATCTTCCACGATAATTGCATCGTGTTTTTCACACACCTGCTGAATCTCATCCACCTTACCGGGTGTTCCATAGAGGTGTGCAACGACCACCAGTTTCACTTCTGGATAAATCTCAAATGCTTTCTCCAACGCAACTGGATCCATATTCCAGGTATCTCGTTCCGTATCAATAAATACCGGAATACCGCCTTCATACACCACCGGATTGACCGTTGCGGCAAATGTCATATCGGAACAGAACACTCTTTTTCCTTCCAGCGCACCATGTCCAACCTCTGGCTGGCCATACAGATCCATTCCTGCTAATTTAATCGCCATATGTAATGCAGCCGTTCCAGATGAAAGCGCTACGGCATGTTTGCAGCCAATCTTTTCGCTGGCACACTTCTCCACCTCGTTAATATTGGCTCCAACGGTAGACATCCAGTTTGTGTCATATGCCTCTTTCATGTACTGAAATTCTTCTCCATGCATAGTTGGAGAACTTAAATATACATGCTGTGCAAGTGGTTCTATTCCATTTTTCTTAAACATTTTATTGCCTCGTTTTCTTATTTTTTCTCAACCCGTTCATTCACCGTCTCCGGCTTCACATAAGTAGGAACAATGATCTTCACTGCATCCTTAATACTCTCTGAATCCCGGTTTGCGATCTCATAAAGTTCCTGTAATTGATGTTCAAATTTCTCCATATCAAAATCAATCGGTTTTCCAATATGGATTAATTTATTCGGCGTATCCTGAAGCCCCTCCTCGTTCATCAGAAGCTCCTCATACAATTTTTCACCCGGTCTTAAACCAGTAAATTCAATCTTAATGTCCTCATCAACCTTGTAACCAGACAAACGAATCAGATTCTTCGCAAGATCCAGAATTTTCACCGGTTCGCCCATATCCAGAACAAAGATCTCTCCACCTTTGGCGTATGCCCCGGCCTGAAGTACCAGTGAAACTGCCTCTGGAATAGTCATAAAATAGCGTATAATGTCCGGATGCGTAACGGTTACTGGACCGCCCTGTTCAATCTGCTTTTTGAACAATGGGATCACAGAACCATTGCTTCCTAATACATTGCCAAAGCGAACTGCTACGAAATCTGTCTTAGATCTGGCGTTCATCATCTGGATCACCATCTCGCACATACGCTTGGACGCACCCATGATATTGGTCGGATTCACCGCTTTATCGGTAGAAATCAGCACAAAACGCTTAGTTCCATATTGGTCTGCAGCTTTTGCGGTCTTATAGGTTCCAAATACATTATTTTTAATGGCCTCGTTCGGACTATCCTCCATCAACGGCACATGCTTGTGGGCTGCTGCATGGTACACGATCTCTGGACGGTATTTTTCGAAAATGGTGTTGATCCGGTGAGTATTTCTTACAGACCCGATCAGCACCACCAGATTTAACTCCGGATATTTCTCCCGTAATTCCATCTGGATGTCATAGGCATTATTTTCGTAAATATCCAGAATGATCAGCTGTTTTGGCTGATGTCCTGCAATCTGACGGCAAAGTTCGCTTCCAATGGAACCGCCTCCACCTGTCACCATCACAACCTTTCCGCTGACATAATCCATGATTTCATCTAAGTTGACCCGGATTGGATCACGGCCTAATAAGTCCTCGATTTCTACCCTACGCAGCTTTCCGACGCTCACTTCACCGTTTAACAGCTGGTAAATACCCGGCAGTGTCTTAATATCACAGCCAGTTTCCCGGCAGATTTCGATGATTTCTTTGCGATCTTTGGCTGACGCAGAGGGCATCGCTATGTAGATCTCATGGATCTTATATTTTTTGACCAGTTCTGGAATATCATTTCTGGAACCGGCAACTGGAACGCCATTTAAGATTTTACCGACTTTGTTTGGATCATCATCTACAAAACAAACCACAGTTCCATCCGTATACTGACTGGTGAGCATTTCCTTTAAAATAACAGTTCCGGACTGACCGGCTCCTACCACCATCACATGTTTTTCAGATTTTCGCAAAAAACGAGTGCCAGATAAAGCTGTCACGATCCGATAGGACAATCGGATCAGAACCTCCATCACAGCCAAGGATGCGAAGGAAATCAGATAATAACTTCTCGGAACCTTATGCTCCAGAAACATCATTCCAACAATCTGAATCCCTGATGATACGGCGCAGGCCGCGGCAATATACAACGCCTCACGAGCGCCTGCCGCGCTCCACATCGTTGCGTATAATTTAAATAGTAAAAATACAAGAAGTGTTCCGATCACATACAATGGCAGGTAATGCTCTGCCGCCTGTGTATATTCCACCGGAATACTCTTCACATTCATGTCAAACCTGATAAAAAGTCCAAAAAAAGATGCCAGGCAGACAGCACAAACATCTATTGCCATCAGCACAAGCATCCGAACTCGTTTACTTTTCGGGAGATACTTCTCCATAACATCCTTATTCATCTTTTCATAAATCCTCTTTCAATTTTATCCCCAACGCCACTGTCTTCTCCATTCCTCCCATTGGAATATCCATGATCAGATAGCGTTTCTTAAAACAACATTTCCGCACACGGTTCGCATATTTACCAACGGGTCCATGGATCTTTTTCATCTGACCCTGGTCGTCGGTCTCCACGTAGGAAAGCCGCACAACATGCTCCAGATCGAAAATGTCATAAAAAAAAGTTTCCTCCTCTTTTTTAATAGGAAGAAACTCATATCGGTCGGCTGCTACCAGCTTTGACATAGCGGGAACTTTTTTTAGTTGAAAAAAAAGTTCCTCTGGATTCTGTGTCACCACAAATACATATCCAGGGAACAATCGTTCCACATGAACTACGCTCTGCTGCTGTTTCCGCCAGACCCTCTCATAATACGCCACAAAACAGTCCTCATATAACTCCGGAGCCACCAGTTCCTGAATCATCTGAACCAGCTTTTCCTCCTGTCCAGTGGTTGTCTGTAGTACATACCACATAGCAAATCTCCCATAAGGGTAAGCTACGCCATCTCTACGGTCATTCACAAAAAAATAACGGCCCCAGAGTGGCATCACGCAGCTAAAAATAGCACGCAGCCATATAACCCCTTCCTCGCTCATGCAGCCTTCAAACTCTCATGCACAAGTCCGGTTCTTTTCATTTATTTTATCCATTATAACATCTTACCGATTTCTTGACAAGTCTCATAACACTCTCAAAATCCGCGTATACAGTATAACACACTTTTTTGCTTTGAACAGAGGGAATTTTTGAAAATCCCTATACATTCTTCTTAAAACTTGTTAAAATAAGCATAACTATGATCAAGAAAGGATTACATTATGAATCGTAAATTCTCATGGACTGCGTCAGTCACCGCACTTTATGTGATTCTGATACTTGCTGTCCATCCCATTATTTATCAGGATTACTATTTTAATATTTTAAATGTAAAATATCTCTTTTACTGTGCATGTACCATCGGTATGCTGATTCTGCTTGGTGGATATTTCATTTTTACTGGAGCATTTAAGCGAATCAAATTAAAACTAATTCCGACAGACTATGCTTTTCTTGCTTTTATAGTCATTGCGACCTTATCTGCAGCATTTTCAGATTTTAAATACGAGGCCTTCTGGGGAAATGAGGGACGTTTTTCCGGTGCATTTCTTCTGATTCTCTATGCAGCATCCTATTTTTGTGTATCAAGACTTTTGAAATTTAAATCCTGGTTTATGGATATTGCCTTACTATCCTGTATGGCTGTTTGCATATTCGGCTTTACCGATTATCTTGGCATGGATCTTCTGCATTTTAAAGTCCGGCTAAAAACAGAACATATAGGTATGTTCACTTCTTTTATCGGCAATATTAATATGTATACTGGCCTTCTCTCTGTTTATTTAGGCGCCGCATGCCTGTTATGGGTTTCCTGCCCGAATAAGCTCCGAAGCATCTGGTATTATGTAAATGTATGGGTGATTTTCATTGCCCTGATCACAGGAAGAAGCGATAACGCATACCTGTCTCTGGCAGCTGCATTTACTTTTATCCCAATTTACGCCTTCCGTACCAGACAGGGTATCCGACGATATGTCGTTTTGCTGGCTACTTTCCTTACTTCCTTGAAAGTAATTGAATGGATTGCCACCACCTATGCAGATCGTGTATATCAGATCGACAGCCTTTATAATTCCTTAGTTTCCTTTAGTAAATTAATTCTGCTTATTAAAGTACTTTGGATTATCGCAATCATTTTATATCTGATCGATTTTATTTCCAAAAAAGCGGACGCCACTGTCAGCCCATGGTTTTCACGGATATGGATCGGATTGATCGTCATCGGCTTTGCTGCTTTTCTTTATGTCCTCTACGATGTCAATATCGCCGGAAACGCTGATAAATACGGTTCTGCAAAAAGTTTTCTTCTTTTCAATGACAATTGGGGAACACACCGTGGGGTTATCTGGCGATTGGCCATAGAAGATTATCAGGACTTTACACCGATCCACAAACTGTTTGGATACGGGCCTGACACCTTCGGTCTTGTCACTTATTATCACAACATGGATATTATGACCAATGTATACCATCAGATTTTCGACAGCGCCCACAATGAATACCTGCAGTTTTTTGTCACGGTTGGTCCTATCGGTCTGTTGTCTTACCTGGCAATATTTGTAACAGCATTTATCCGGATCATCAAAAAAGGTTGTCAGAGTCCTTATGTCATTGCGGCCATGTTCGGAGTTCTCTGTTATTCTGCCCAGGCAACTGTTAATATCGGAACACCGATTACCATTCCTATTATGTTTCTTTTCCTATCTATGGCTCTGGCCGGATGTAGAGAAGCATAAAAGCAAGTCCCATCTCATATTTGAACTATGAGATGGGACTTGCTTTTTTTGCTTTATTCACTTATTTCCATTGAAACCTTACACTTTTTCTTATTGCATGCAATTCCATAGTTCATCACTTTATGAATATCCTCATCCAAAAGCACTTTCTCATAATGCTTTTCATGAATCTGCAGCAATGCTTTCCGGCTCATTTCCTCTTCTTTTCCGTTTTCAGCATACTTCACCTCAATTATGATTCCCACATCCTCATCATCAATCCGAACCATAATATCACTGAATCCATCACCACTTTCTCTATTAGATGTCACATACCAACCACCTTTATAGCTTAGAATTCCAAGCAAAATACCATGATAAAAATTTTCTTTCACCGGTTTCCTGACAAATGTATCCCGCACGCTAATGGTTTTCGTCAAATATTCCGTAAATAATTGTTCGATACGGTTCGCATTTCCATCCACTAATGCCCGGCAAAACGTCTCTACCATTTCTCCATCTTTTGCTACATCTTCCTTAAACAACTGAAGGATATGATCCGTCATGATATTTCGAATCTCCTGATTAGGGATTGCCAGATTATAACGTTTCCCATTCGAATCCCCCTTCTGAGTCAAATAACCCGTCATAAATAAGGTGCTCCACAGGTTATCTATCGAAGAATACAGTTCCTTATATGTCAATTCCTGATTGATTTCCTTCTGAACCGTTTCTCCATTGATCAAGCGTTCCAGCTCAATCCTGGTCACTTTCCGTTGACCACCCATTCCATCAATAAAATGGCTGATTATATCATTACTACTGGTATTCGCCCAATAATTTTGTGGCTCTAATTTCGGATCATACTGCCGATCACTGCAATAGTTGATCACATCCCACGGGCAATACACATCTACATCCCCAAAACGATAGCCATCATACCAGGCTTTTACGATTTCATAATCTTCTTCCAACCCATAGTATGTTAACATTTTTTGTACTTCTTCATCGGTAAACCCAAACGATTCATCAAATGCTCGCATTGTAATTGGATAAACCTTAAAATTATTCAAACCAGTGAAAATACTCTCTTTTGCAATTCGCAAACATCCTGTCAAAACTGCCATCTTTAAATGTTCATTTGTTTTTAATACATTGCCAA
>ENA-USUG01007057-USUG01007057.1-human-gut-metagenome-genome-assembly--contig:-NODE-7057-length-11228-cov-13.833199_pt1 | contig 11228 bp, 9 predicted proteins | sample MGYA00250059_ERZ773394 | MGnify/ENA primary metagenome ERZ773394 (study PRJEB29103, sample SAMN06111957) | human gut metagenome | biome: human gut; feature: ankylosing spondylitis patient; material... | reverse complement strand
TCTTTTGTTATGTCATTTTTTATTTCCAGCCTATTATACACTATTTCTGACGATTTGAGAAATTTCCTATAAAGTAAAAAAATGCCCCGGCAATCACTGTCAGGACATTTTCCATATTGACTTTCTTATATTTTATTGCCTACTCCACCTGCACCTGACACATTCTCATTGTAGCCAATGCTGCTTCATGGCTTTCCGGTGTGACACCTGCGCAGCAGGAAGCAATGACTTTGACCGGGATCTCCGGCACATATGCCTTAATTAAAATTGCATTGGAGACAACACAGATGTCGGTGCAAAGTCCGACCAATGTAACGGTGATATCTTCTTTCTCTGCGATTTTTGTAATCTCTTCTGCAAGAATTTTTGAACCGAACGTTGGCTTGTCGATCACTACTGCGTCTTTTAATGCAGTTTTCACTTTCTCATTGATCTGCCAGCCGTCTGTTTCCTTCACGCAGTGCACAACCGGAAGATTTTTTCCTTCCTGAGTCTCTAAATAATTTTCCGGGTGTGTATCCCTTGTTGCAAAAATATCTTTGGTGTCATACTTTGCAATCTCTGCTATTACGTTATCCACGATAGCCACTGCCTCTTTTGTTCCGAGTGAACCATCGATAAAATCATTCTGCATATCTACCACTACTAATAAATTTCTCATTATGTAAACCTCCAATTTTCTTTTTTAATTATAAAATATCCAAAATTTTTTTACTCCATGACACTAAGTGTATCAAATATCCTCTTTCTTATAATTGCACTTCTTCCTAGTCTTTCAGTGAAAAATACAGCTTCTTGTACCCAAGCTGCTGGCACAGTTTTGTCAGATACGGCTGGTCAATCCTTGCCTGCTCCAAAACATCCTTCTGTGCAAACACTTCCTCTTTTGTGCCATCTGCGAGCACTTTTCCGTGCGCCATAACGATCACACGCTCGAAACTCTCTGCCACAAAATCCATATCATGTAAAATCGCAATAACCGTTTTTCCCTGACTGCTCAGATCCCAGATCATTTTCTGAATGATCTTTCTGCCCTTCCAGTCCTGTGCGATCGTCGGTTCATCCAGAATGAGCACTTTTGTATCCATCGCAAGAACGGAAGCGATCGCAACCAGTTTCCGCTCTGACAATTCCAGATCATAAGGATTTTCGTCTGCAAGCTGTTCCAGCCCGACCAGCTTTAATGCTGCAACAGCTTTTTCCTTTGCCTGCTCTTTTGTCATTCCGATATTCTGCGGTCCGAACATGACTTCATCGATCACATGATATTTGAAAATCTGGTCGTCCGGATTCTGGAATACGTAACCGATCTCCCCTGCCAACATTGCAACGGTCTTTTCTGCCATGTCGCTACCACCGTAGTAGATGCTGCCGCCCACCGGCTTTAACAGCCCTTTTAACAGCTTTACAAGAGTCGTTTTTCCTGCGCCGTTCTGACCAATGATCGCAGTTGGTCTGTGGTCAATTGTAAGGTTTATGTCCTGCAGAACCGGAACATTTTCGAGATATTGAAATTCCAGATGTTCGATGTCAAAAACATTTTTCTTACAACTTATAGTCAGTTTCATGCTTTCATCTGTAGTTACAGAATCTTCCATCTGCCCATTCTTATTTTTCATATCTTTATTATTGTCTAATAATATTTTTTCCGGGCAGAATGCTTCCTCCCCCGGAAACAAATCTTTTAACGCCAACGCATCCTTAAGCGAAGCCGGATAACATCCATTCTCTTTCTTCAAGCCAAAAGCCTGACAGATTCTTGTATAGGCAGGTGGATTCACCCCATAGCTCTGCAGATCCGCTCTGGAGAAAATCTGTTCCGGCGTATCGAATGCGATCTGCTTTCCCTGATGCAGCAGCAAAATTTTATCACAGTATTCTGCCAGCTTTTCCAGCTTCTGTTCCACCATAATGATGGTGATCCCTGATTTTGCGAGCTTATCGACCGCTGCAAAAACTTCCTCGCTTCCCGCCGGATCAAGCTGTGAGGTAGGCTCGTCTAACACGATCACTTCCGGTTTCATCGCAAGGATACCTGCCAGCGCAACCCTCTGCATCTGACCACCGGACAGATCAAACGGATTTCTGTCCCTGTAAGCTGCAATATCCAGCAGTTCCATCACTTCATCCACACGGCTTATCATCTCTTCTTTTGGCACGCCGAAGTTCTGCAGACCAAATGCAATTTCCTCAAAAACAGTTTCTTTTGCACCGGAGAGCTGATTGAACGGATTCTGGAATACCAGACCTACTTTCTGACACAGCTTTGAAACAGTCGTTTTTGCCACCTCAGTGTCCTCGATCAGAACTTTTCCTCCATAAGCCCCTTTGAAAAATCCCGGAACAAGACCGTTGAAAGCCTGACAGAGCGTACTTTTTCCGGCTCCGTTCTCCCCGATGACCCCAACAAAAGAACCTTTTTCTATTTCAAAATCCAGCCCATCCAACGCAAGCTTTGTTGTATTTGGATAGCGGTATTTTAAATTTTCAACCTTTATATATGCCATAATTCTTCCTTTTTCCATATATCATTTTTTCCAGCTTTAACAATACACATTTTCAGTTTTGCAGCATGACGATTTACAGCACAATCCTCACCACGATAGCCCCTGCAATCACCACAGCCATCACCAGACATAACACGCGGTCGGAAGTTTTCATTTTTCCTTCCCTGAGATAGGTCTTTTTCTGCCCAGCCTCAAAGCCCCGGATTTCCAGTGCGATCGCACGCTCTCTTGTGTTGATGAGCGAACTCATGACAACCGGCGAAATTAACGGAAGAAACGATTTTGCCCTGGTGATCAGATTTCCCTCCGTCTCAAGCCCACGGCTCCGCTGTGCATCCATAATCGTGTTCATCGTCCCGCTCATCTGCGGTACGATCTGAAAAACAGAACTGATGACATATCCGATCTTCGGTGAAAATCCGGCCTGCTCCAGATCCTCTACCAGCTCTGCCGGCTTAGTTGTGAGTACAAACACCGCAAATGCCAGCAGCATATTTAAGACGTTACAGCTGATGCGAAGCGCATACATCATTCCTTCCCGATAGAACTTTAACGGTCCTAACTGAAACATTAAGTTTGCATTTTCATGATTAAATAAACCATGGATCAAAAATATGGTGATCAGAATTGTAAATGAAAAAGCAATCAGTGGAAAAACCTTTTTCATGATTTTTCCACTGATAAGCATTACAAGACTGATTCCAATGAATATAGCGAATGCCCATAACTTCCCTGTGATCAGCGATGCAGCGACCGCTGTCAGGATATAACACAGTTTCGTAAAAGGATGCATTCTGGTCAAATAGGTATCTTTATCCACATAAAGGCTGATACTTTTCATCTAAATCACTCCATCAGAATATGTTTTCACTTCTTAGTCTAAGCTCTCCACACTATCGTTCACATCATAAAGAGCAGTAAGTTTTTTCGGAAGTCCTTTTAAAATTGCAAACACGATCAATACCGTAATGATCTTATCCGGAACATCCACAACGACTTCATCTAAGAAAGAACCTAATACAACCGGGAGATTTGCTGCCTGTGTTGCTGCGAATACTGCATCGCCCCAGACATTTCCTGTTGTACCGCCCCAGAAAATAACGTTTAACGGAGTGGAAATCAATACTGCTGCAAGACCGCCGGCTAAAGAAGTCAGTAACGCACCGTTTACTTTTTCCATTTTGCCGAGACGTGCCATAATACCAACGACAAGACCGATGCCAAGACTTGTGAGGGCATACACTAATGTAATGGAATCACCGGTTGTAAAACCATAGATCAGGTTGTTGGCTGCTCCACAGATCGCACCAATGATCGGTCCGCCGAGTGCGCCACCGATACAGGTTCCGATGGAATCTAACCATAACGGCAGTTTTAATACGGAAGCAAATAATTTTCCGAGGTAATTGATACCGATACATGCCGGGATCAATACCAGACTTGCTGTGTTTAATTTTGTTTTAAAAATGTTCTTCATAACGTTGTCCTCCTCATTTTCCGGAGCACCTGTACAGTGCCTCCAATGCTACATGAATCTCATTTTTTTCTCCCTGTACGGTTGCATTCACTCCATCCGTATAGTTGTTAATGTTATCTTCAAGGTTATCCTCGTATTCCACCACCGTATTTAAGATAGAGGCTGTCTTCACACCCCGGAGTTTTCCGATCACAAACAGCGCCGCCGTCTCCATATCACAGCCAAGCACTCCTCTGCCGGCCCACAGTGCGTCGATCTCGTCCTCTCTGTCCGTGTAAAAACTGTCATGACTCCGTGCCATTCCGACATGCGCCGGAATCTGCTCCTCCTCTGCTGCCTCTGCACAGGCATTCATCAATTCAAAATCCGGGATTGCCGGATAAATGGAATCTATGTACGTTCTGGAAGTTCCTTCATCTCTCACCGCACCCTGCACTAAGATCAGATCCCCTAATCTGATCTCTTTTTGCAATGCACCGCAGCTTCCGATACGGATTGCGTGCGTCACGCCGATACGCGCCAGCTCTTCCACAGCAATTCCGGTCGAAGGACCGCCTATCCCCGTAGAAACTGCAAGCACGCGGATTCCCTTGTAAGTTCCTGCAATGCTTTTATATTCCCTGTTAAATTCTAACTCCTCCACGTCCTCTAGCTGTTCTGCGATCCGCTCCACCCTTGCCGGGTCTCCAGGAAGGATCGCATACTGAATGCCGAGGTCATCGCGCAGTTTTAAGTGAGGCATTACTTCCATTCCATCATCCACTCTTTTCTCAGATTTTTCTGCCTTATCACGACAAAATTTCTCATTACCATGGTTTTAAGATTCTTGTTTAAAGTATCACTTTACAACTGTCTTGTCAACTGTAAAGTCATGTATGCACTGACACAGTTACAGATAACTTTCCTTCCGGTTGACAGCCTTTCTCAAATAATTTCCAAGATTTGTCATGCACATGAGCGTGACTGTCAGAAAAAGTCCCGGTATGAGAATGATCCACCATGACTTTGTCATCAGTGCTTTGTCTGCATTTGAAAGCATGCTTCCCCACGAAATCTGCTCTAGCGGCAGACCGATTCCCATGAAGCTTAAGGTTGACTCTGCAATGATCGCACTTCTGATATTCATGACAACCATAAACATGATCGAGGAAGCAAAATTTGGAGTCAGGTGTTTCCACAAGACATGCCAAAAGCTTCCCCCCATACATCTTGCTGCGATGACATACCCGCTGTTTCGGATCTGTTTTACTTCCGTGCGTACCACTTTGGCGATACTTGGCCAGCTCGTGATCCCGATAATAAACGAAATACTGAAAATGCTGGCTTTTCCTAAGACTGCCTGCAATAAAATGACCAGCAGCAGATTCGGGATGCTTAAGAAAATCTCTGTAAAACGCATGAGCAGTGAATCCACCCACTCCGGCGCACATCCGCTGACGGAACCAAAGACAATTGCAAGTACCGTAGAGATAAGCGTTGCAAGTACTCCGATCAATAGAGATATCCGTCCCCCATACCAGATCATGGAAAAAATATCTCTCCCCATCGTATCTGTCCCAAAGAGAAACTCTCCTCCCGGTGCCTCATTGTAATGTGCCAGATCCATATAGCCGGGATTTTTTGTCATGATCAGATGACAGCACAGGCAGCCTGACAGGATGACCGCAAGCAGCAGCGCTGATATCAAAGGTTTTCCCTGATACCATTTTATATGCCTGCCAACAGTCTGATCCTCTGTATTTCTAATTCCCACAATCTGAAAATCTGTATCCATCATCGGTTCCTTTCTGTCACTGACGTATTCTCGGATCGATTCTCTCATTTATCGTCTGGGCGATCATGTTGCAGACAACCACTACAATACCTGTAAGAATACATAAAACCATCAGTAAATTATAATCTTTATATCTGGCACTCTCATAAGCCAGTGTTCCAAGCCCCGGATAAGAGAATACCGTCTCAACAATATAGGTTCCTCCTAAAATATGAGGCACCGAGATTGCCATAATGCTCAGATAGCTTGGAATAATGTTACGGAGGCAATGGCGGAAAAGGATCTTATTTTTTGTCAGCCCTTTTGATTTCGCCAGCAGCACATAATCTGCCCGCACTTCCTCTAAAATCGTATTGCGGATCATATAAGCGTAGTACCATAGGTGTCCCATCACTACAACTGTGACCGGCAATATGAGATGCTGTATCCTGTCAGCAGTATCTTTCTCTTTTCCGATCGTGTAGGCGCCGGAACTTGGCAATATATGAAGCTCAACTGCAAAGAAAAGGATCAGTACCAGTGAAAACCAGAACTCCGGTATACAGCTTGTGACCGTTCCGACCTGGCATATGATTTTATCCAGCCATTTTTCTTCATGCCATGCACACAAAATTCCAAATAACAACGCCAGTGTAAAAATAAGCACAAAGCCAATCCCGCCCAGCAGCATTGTATTTCCGACTCTTCCGGAAATCACTTCCAGCACATCCATTTTGTATTTATAGGAGATGCCGAATTCTCCATGAAATGCATTCGAAAGCCATTTTACATACTGAACAGAAACAGACTCGTTCAGTCCCAGCTTCTCCATCGCCCAGTCATGTTCCTCGGGACTCATTTTTTCCACTCTTTCCCCATAGTAAGAGACAAGCGGATCTCCCGGTGCCAGTCTGGAAATATAAAATACGATCACTGACAACAAAAAAATACTTGCCAGAAACAGCAATATTTTTTTTATTATATAGATACCAATCTCTTTTTTACTCATGTTCTTTCTCTCTTGCTCTTTGCCGTTCCATGCGCGGATCCGGAATTGGGATCGACTCGATCAATGCCTTCGTGTATGGGTGTTTCGGATGTCTGAAAATATCCTCCACTCTTCCTGTTTCCACCAATTTCCCATCATGCATCACGCCTACCCGGTCACACAAAAACCGTACCATGGAAAGATCGTGTGCAATGAACAGAAACGAAAAACCATGCTCCTTCTGCAGATGCCGGAACAGGTTCACGATCTGTGCCTGAATGGATACGTCTAAGGATGCGATCGGTTCATCTGCGACCAGCAGTTCCGGTTCCATCGCTACTGCACGCGCAATTGCAACACGCTGCCTTTGTCCGCCTGAGAGCTCCGAAGGATATTTTTCCAGATAGGAATTATCCAATCCAACATACTTCAGCTGAAATGCTGCCTCCGCTGAAAGTGTTCCTCTTTTCGGTGTGATGTGCTGTATCCGGAAGGGCTCTGACAGAATATCCTTCACTTTCATACGAGGATTCAAACTGGAAGTGGAGTCCTGAAAAATAATCTGCCGCTCACATTGAAGCATTTTTTTATTTTTCCGGAACTCCTTACTGCGGCAGGTATCAATTTCCTTGTATAAAATCTCTCCGCTATCTGGTTTACATAAATTCATCACGCAATTTGCCACAGTTGATTTTCCCGAACCGGATTCACCTACCAGTCCAAAAACTTCACCCTTATAAATCCGGAAACTCACATCATCTACAGCTTTATGCACATTTCTTTTTCCAATGGAAAAGCTTTTCGTGAGATGATTTACAGCCACTAAAGTTTCCCTGTTTTCTGCATCATTCTGACATTCTTCCACCATAGAAGTCTTTTTACGCTCCGCTGTTTCTTCACATCCTTCTCTCTGATATCCTTCTGCCAAAAAGGAACTGCATACGGGCGAAGGCGGTTTTATTTCAGGTGCTCTCTCATCCAGCAGCCAGGTTGCCGCATAGTGTGTGTCCGATATTCTAAACATTGGCGGTTCTTTTTCATAATCAATCGCAAGTGCATATTCATTTCTGCATGCAAACGCATCCCCCATGGGAGGATCGATCAATACCGGCGGCATTCCCGGGATTGCATGCAGCATTTCTTTCCCTTTTGCATACGCCGGAAGTGCCTGCATAAGCCCCCATGTATATGGATGCCTTGCATCATAAAAAATGTCCTCTGTTGTTCCAAGTTCCACGATTTTCCCTGCATACATGACAGCCACCCGGTCAGCAACTCTTGCGACAACGCCCAGATCATGCGTCACAAAAATAGTTGAGGTATGCATTTTCTTCTGGATATCGCGGAACAGATCCAAAATCTGTGCCTGTATCGTCACATCTAACGCTGTGGTCGGCTCATCTGCGATCAGGATAGACGGATTTCCTGCCAGTGCGATTGCTAACACACTGCGCTGTCTCATGCCGCCCGAAAAATGATACGGGTATAAATTCCTCCGCTCGTCTGCCTGATCGATACCGACTAATCCCATCAGCTCTATGACACGCTTTTCTAATGCATCACGCTTTATATGAGGATTGTGTATTTTAATTGCTTCTTCTATCTGTCTGCCAATTGTCATCGTCGGATTTAATGCTGTCATCGGATCCTGAAATACCATGGAAAAAAGCGTTCCACGCAATTTCGCCATGTCACGCTCTTTGTACCCGGTAATATCTATTCCATTTGCCAGAATTTTTCCTGATTTTATTCTGGCATTCTCCGGAAGCATTTTCATCAGACTTTTACACAGGACGCTTTTCCCACAGCCGGACTCTCCCACAATCGCAAGAACCTCTCCCTCTTTCAGGGAGAGGCTTACATCTCTGACTGCCTGTACTTCACCGGCGTCCGTTTCAAAACTGACCGATAAATCTGAAGCTTCCAATATATATGTTCTGCTCTGTTCTTCCATAGTGAATTCCTTCTGCTGCCTCCGGCAGTTATTTCCTAGTTCCCGATCGTCCAGTCTGCAACATTCCAGAAAATTCCGACACCGTGATGTCCCATAACAGTGTCTGCTGAGATTCCCTGAATAGAAGAATTTGCCACATAATTTGCATCAATATAACAGATAAAGGTAAATGCCGGATCTTTTGCCAGCTCTTCCTGAAACTTGTCATATGCCTCTGCACGCACCGCAGGATCTGCAGACTCTCTTGCCTCAATCAGATACTGGTCTACCAGTGCATTGGAATAAGAACTGTAGTTAGCACCCTTGTCTGTACCGAATACTTTGTAAGTATGATCATCTGCATCAAAAGGACTTCCCCAGCCGATCAGATACGCCATCTGTCCGCCCCAGTCAACCTCTGTCGGAACTTCTACCGTACAGTCAATACCAACTTCTTTTAACTGCTGTGCTGCTGCCTGGGCGATATCGAGCCGTACCTGGTCACCTGCTCCGACACTTATTACGAAACCGATCTTTTCGCCATCTCTATAGTAAAATCCGTCTTCACCCATCGTACATCCGACAGACTCCATGATTTCTTTTGATTTTTCCGGATTGTAATCATAATGTTCTACATTCTCATTGTTGTAAATATTACGCTGCAATGGTCCGTATGCGGTCATTCCCTGTCCGAGGAGAACCGCATCAATGATCGCCTGTCTGTCAATTGCATAATTGATCGCAGGGATAATGTCTTTATTTGCTGTCCAGTAATCATTATTAAAATTGTAAAGGATTCCGCGGTAATCCGATGTCTTCATATCATAGCATGTATAACCATCCTGATCTGCAAAGGTCTTCGCATCCTTCGGTGTCAGTAATGCAAGATCCAGTTCTCCGGACTGCATCTGGATCGCTTTTGCATTATCATCCGGTACGATCTTAAAAATGATCTTGTCGATATTTGGTGTTCCCTTGAAATAATCCTCGTTCTTTACCAATGTGATCGCCTGTCCCGCATCCCAACTGTCTAATTTGTATGGACCGGTACCAATCGGATGGCGGAAGAAATCCGACTCCTGCATATCTTCGCCTTCCAGCAAATGCTTTGGCAGAATTGCCATTGTCATATAGTCAAGAAAAGCTACGTTCGGTGCTGAAAGCGTAAATGCGATCGTATGATCGTCGATCACGTCAATTGCTGTTACGTCTTCATAGTTTGGTGCATTTTCTGAACCGTTATCAGGATCCATGATTGCTTCGATCGTGAATTTTACATCATCTGCTGTAAACGGTTCCCCATCATGCCACTTTACATTCTCCTCTAAATGGAATGTATAAGTTAAAGTATCTTCATCGTAATCCCAGCTCTTTGCAAGCCCCGGAGCAACCTGATTCTCACCATCATGTGATGTCAGTCCGCTGAAAATCAGAATATTGATCTCACCATGCTCATCCATTGCCGGATTGATACGCGTGTAATCATTACTTCCATATACAAGTGTTGACTCTCCGCCCGCTGCCTGCGCTTCGGTTCCAGCGGAATTTTCTGTTTCCTTTTCTTCTGCGCCGTTTCCACAGGCTGCCATGGAAAGCATCATTGCTGCTGCCATCAGCATCGCAAAAATTCTCTTTTTCATTCCTAATCTCCATTTTCTGTTTGTAAGATCTGCCACCTGTCAGGGTGTTATCCATCTCCATGCCGACTATTTTACTTTAGGAATGTCCGGTCCTGCAAGCTCCCCGGGGGGATATATCTTGCAATTGCCGGGTGATTTTTACTCTAACGTTTGCGTACAGAATTGCCCTGATGCTATTTCATCTCTTTTATATATCTTAGTGCATCCTCTGCCGTCTCAGCGTAGTATTCTGCTCCGTGCTCTGCTAAAAACTCTTTGTCACGGAATCCCCAGAGAACCGAGACACAAGGCATACCGGCATTTTTCGCTGTCTCAATATCAACGTCAGAATCACCGACGTAAACCGCTTCTTCTTTCGTTTTTCCTAATTCTTTCAATGCCTCAAAAACAGTATCCGGAGCCGGTTTTCTGCGGATGCCCTCTTTTTCACCGATTGCTACAGGAACGATTCCTTTAAAATAAAGGTCGTTTAATTCTTTGACCGCAAAATCAATCTTATTCGATACGATTGCTACCGCATAGCCCTTTTCCTTTAACGTCTCGATCAGCTCTACAACACCTGCATACGGCTTTGTGTTGTCATTGCAATGTTCGCCATAATAGTCTTTAAAAAGCGCAAAGGTTTCCTCAAATAATGGATTGTTCTCCCCATCCGGCACCGCCCGGATCATTAGCAGACGCACGCCATTTCCTACAAATTGACGCACTTCCTCTAATGTACGCTTTGGCATTCCCTGATGTTCCAGTGCATAATTGACTGCATTTGCAAGATCCTGTAAAGTATCTAATAATGTTCCGTCTAAATCAAAAACTACAGTTGTCTTTTTCATTACCTGTCCTCCTATCGTACAAAGGTAGTGTCAAAAACTACCCATTTTATTGTTCTAAAATTCTTTTAAAACCTTGATTTATTGGAGGTTTGCAAATAAA
>ENA-USUG01007044-USUG01007044.1-human-gut-metagenome-genome-assembly--contig:-NODE-7044-length-11257-cov-7.286673_pt1 | contig 11257 bp, 5 predicted proteins | sample MGYA00250059_ERZ773394 | MGnify/ENA primary metagenome ERZ773394 (study PRJEB29103, sample SAMN06111957) | human gut metagenome | biome: human gut; feature: ankylosing spondylitis patient; material... | reverse complement strand
TTAGGATTTTAATGGCGCGGGACACCCTTCTTGGGTTTCCCGCGCACACCCTTCCTTACCGTCGCGGAAAATTTATCCCTTTATCGACAGCCTCAGCGGCACACGGATTTCCGTGTGCCGCTTTTTGACTGTAAAGGGATCGGGGCTGTCCGGGGAGACGCTGGACGGTTCGGCGGTGGAATTGTCATTTTCTGAGTTTGAACGGGGGATGTAAGACAAGAAAACGATTTTTCGGGGGATAAAAAATAAAAATCCCTTGACAGGCAAGAGATTTCGTGATAAAATAAGTCGCTTATATAAACGGAAGCGGATGGAATCCCATCCTGATTACGAACACAGGATAGCACATCCGCCAACGAAAGGCAATAGGAAACTGAAATAAATTTAACAACTCACCCGAGCGTATCGGATACAATACTTGCCCCGCGGCCGGACAGGGCGGCGGAGCAAAAGAAAGGTGAAAGTGAAGATGGCTAAGGACAAGTACTACGGCAAAACCCTCCGAAAGAATTTTGCCCGGCACGAGGAAGTCATGCCCATGCCCAACCTGCTGGAGATCCAGAAGACCTCCTATCGGGAATTTTTGGACACCGGTCTGCGGGAGGTTTTTGCAGACGTTGGGGCGATCTCTGACTATCAGGGCAACCTGGAGCTGACCTTCATCGACTTCCGGATGGATGAAGCCCCCAAGTATAACGTGGAAGAGTGCAAGGCCCGTGACGCCACGTATGCCGCCCCCCTGAAGGTGACGGTCCGTCTGCGGAACAAGGAGACGGAGGAGATCAAGGAGCAGGAGATCTTCATGGGCGATTTCCCCCTGATGACCCATTCCGGCACCTTCGTCATCAACGGCGCGGAGCGCGTTGTGGTCTCCCAGATCGTCCGCTCCCCCGGCGTGTACTACAGCAAGGAGATCGACATCAAGACCGACCTGCCCATTCTCACCTCCACGGTGATCCCCTACCGGGGCGCCTGGCTGGAATATGAGACGGACGCCAACGAAGTGTTCTGGGTGCAGATCGACAAGAACCGCAAGATCCCCATTACCTGCCTGATCCGGGCACTGGGCCTCAAGACCGACGCGGAAATCCTGGAGCGCTTCAGCGACGATCCCCGCATCGCCGCCACCCTGGAAAAGGACCCCTGCAAGACGTATGAGGACGCCATGCTGGAGATCTACCGCAAGCTCCGTCCCGGCGAGCCCCCCACGGTGGAGGCCTCCGAGACCCTGATGAACAACCTGTTCTTCGACCCCCGGCGCTACGATCTGTCCGTTGTGGGCCGGTACAAGTTCAATAAGAAGCTGTCCCTCTGGCAGCGGGTCACCGGCTACAAGCTGGCACAGCCTGTGGCAGACCCCGCTACCGGGGAGCTGCTCTTCGACGAGGGCCACCTGCTGAGCAAGGAGGATGCCCGCCTGCTGGACACCGTCGGCGTTGCCGAGGTGGTCATTCTGGTGGACGATCAGCCTCTGCGGGTGCAGTCCAACAAGATGTGCGACCTGAGCCACTATGTGGACTTCGATCCTCTGGCTGAGTGCGGCATCAAGGAGCGTGTCCGCTTCGACGTGCTGCAGGAGCTGCTGGGCCAGTACTCCGGCGAGGAGCTGAAGGAGCAGATCAAGCTCCATAAGGACGATCTGGTGCCCAAGCATATCATCATTGACGATATCCTCTGCTCCATCAACTACATGAACGGTCTGGCCCGCGGCATCTCCGTGAAGGACGATATCGACCATCTGGGCAACCGCCGTCTGCGCTGCGTGGGCGAGCTGCTGCAGAACCAGTTCCGCATCGGCTTCTCCCGTATGGAGCGTGTGATCCGGGAGCGTATGACCATTCAGGATCTGGACGTGGTCACCCCCCAGAGCCTCATCAATATCCGGCCTGTTACCGCCGCCATCAAGGAGTTCTTCGGCTCCAGCCCCCTGAGCCAGTTCATGGATCAGACCAACCCTCTGGCGGAACTGACCCACAAGCGCCGTCTGTCCGCTCTGGGCCCCGGCGGTCTGAGCCGCGAGCGCGCCAACATGGAGGTCCGAGACGTGCATTACAGCCACTATGGCCGTATGTGCCCCATTGAGACCCCTGAAGGCCCCAACATCGGCCTGATCTCCTATCTGGCTACCTATGCCCGCATCAACGAGTACGGCTTCATCGAGGCGCCCTACCGCGCTGTGGACAAGGAGACCGGCAAGGTGGCTATGGAAGCCACTTATATGACCGCCGACGAGGAGGACAACTTCATCGTCGCCCAGGCTACCGAGCCCATCGGTGAGGATGGCTGCCTGGTGAATACCCGTGTCACCGCCCGGTACCGGGACGAAATCGTAGAAGTGGAGCGGGAGCGCATCGACTATGTGGACGTTTCTCCCCGTATGATGGTCTCCATCGCTACCGCCATGATCCCCTTCCTGCCGAACGACGACGCAAACCGTGCTCTGATGGGCGCAAACATGCAGCGTCAGGCCGTGCCTCTGCTGAAGCCCCACGCACCCATCGTGGGCACCGGTATGGAGCACAAGATCTGCATCGACTCTGAGATCGTGGTCCTGGCCGAGGGCGACGGCGTGGTCACCTCTGTGGATGCCCGCCATGTTACCGTCAAGTATGACAGCGGCGAGACCAAGGATTATAAGCTGACCAAGTTCCTGCGCTCCAACCACACCACCTGCATCAACCAGCATCCCATCGTGGATGTGGGCGAGCGGGTCCACGGCAAGCGCCTGAATGAAAAGGGCGAGTGGGAGGATCCCACGGTCCTGGCGGACGGTCCCGCCACCGATCAGGGCGAGATCGCTCTGGGCCAGAACATTCTGGTTGGCTTCATGACCTGGGAAGGCTACAACTACGAGGACGCCGTTCTGCTGAACGAGCGCCTGGTCCGCGAGGATCTGTATACCTCTATTCATATTGAGGAATTTGAGATCGATTCCCGGGATACCAAGCTGGGACCCGAGGAGATCACCCGTGATATCCCCAACGTGGGCGAGGATGCGCTGAAGGATCTGGACGAGCGCGGTATCGTTCGCGTGGGCGCCGAGGTCAAGTCCGGCGACATTCTGGTGGGCAAGGTCACGCCCAAGGGCGAAACTGACCTCACCGCTGAGGAGCGCCTGCTGCGGGCTATCTTCGGTGAGAAGGCCCGCGAGGTCCGCGACACCTCTTTGAAGGTGCCCCACGGCGAGAGCGGCATCGTGCTGGATACCAAGGTCTTTACCCGTGAAAACGGCGATGAGCTTGGCCCCGGCGTCAATCAGGTGGTCCGCGTGTATATCGCTCAGCGCCGTAAGATCCAGGTGGGCGATAAAATGGCAGGCCGTCACGGCAACAAGGGCGTTGTGTCCCGCGTGCTGCCTACCGAGGATATGCCCTTCCTGCCCGACGGCACCCCGCTGGACATCGTGCTGAACCCCCTGGGCGTGCCTTCCCGTATGAACATCGGTCAGGTGCTGGAGGTCCACTTGGGCTATGCTGCCCATGCGCTGGGCTGCAAGGTCGCTACGCCTATTTTCGACGGCGCTACCTACGAGGATATTCAGGCAGAGCTGGTGAAGGCCGGTCTGGACCCCGAGGGCAAGAGCGTTCTGTACGATGGCCGTACCGGCGAGCCCTTCGATAACAAGGTCACCGTTGGCTATGTGTACTTCCTGAAGCTGCACCATCTGGTTGACGATAAGATCCATGCCCGTTCCACCGGCCCCTATTCTCTGGTTACCCAGCAGCCCTTGGGCGGCAAGGCCCAGTTCGGCGGCCAGCGCTTCGGCGAGATGGAAGTTTGGGCCCTGGAGGCTTACGGTGCTGCTTATACCCTGCAGGAGATCCTGACCGTGAAGTCCGACGATGTCACCGGCCGTGTCCGGACCTACGAATCCATCGTCAAGGGCCACAACGTTCCCACCCCCGGCGTGCCGGAGTCCTTCCGCGTGCTGCTGAAGGAACTGCAGTCCCTGTGCCTGAACATTCAGGTGCTGGATAAGGACGGCAACGTGGTGGATCTCAAGGAGGACGAGGACGCGCTCGATACCTTCAACCTCTCCCGTATGGACGCGGACGATGACCGCCACCGCAACGTTGCGGAGGACGCCGAGTTTGAAGCGTCCGGCTTTGAATTTGAAGACGCGCCGGAGGATGCCGGCGCCGATGTGGATGTTGACTTCGACGACGAATGATCCAGAAGACACATTCGTCACCACAAAACTGGATCATTTGAATCATTGAAGGAGGATAACGCAACATGATCGAAACCAATAACGGCAACAAGTTTGCCTTTGACGCGATTAAGATCGGCATGGCTTCCCCGGAGCAGATCCGGGAATGGTCTTACGGCGAGGTAAAGAAGCCTGAGACCATCAACTACCGCACTCTGAAGCCCGAAAAGGACGGCCTGTACTGCGAGCGTATCTTCGGGCCCACCAAGGACTGGGAGTGCCACTGCGGCAAGTACAAGAAGATCCGCTACAAGGGTAAGATCTGCGACCGCTGCGGCGTCGAGGTCACCCGTTCCAAGGTGCGCCGGGAGCGTATGGGCCACATCGAGCTGGCCACCCCCGTTTCCCACATCTGGTATTTCAAGGGCATCCCCTCCCGGATGGGCCTGCTGCTGGACATCAGCCCCCGGATCCTGGAGAAGGTGCTGTACTTCGCCAACTATATCGTCACGGACCCCGGTGAGACCCCTCTGACCAAGAACCAGATCCTCTCCGAGAAGGAGTACCGTGACTACCGTGAAAAGTATGAGGATGACTTCCAGGCCGGCATGGGCGCCGAGGCCGTGAAGAAGCTGCTGGCGGATGTGGATCTGGAGGCCCTCTCCGCCCAGCTCCACGCCGAGCTGAAGGACGCTTCCGGCCAGAAGAAGGCCCGGATCGTCAAGCGGCTGGAAGTGGTGGACGCCTTCCGGATCTCCGGCAACAAGCCGGAGTGGATGATCATGGACGTTCTGCCCATTCTGCCTCCCGACCTGCGCCCCATGGTGCAGCTGGACGGCGGCCGCTTCGCCACCTCTGACCTGAATGACCTGTACCGCCGGGTCATCAACCGCAACAACCGCCTGAAGCGCCTGATGGACCTGAACGCCCCTGACATCATCGTCCGCAACGAGAAGCGGATGCTGCAGGAGGCTGTGGACGCCCTGATCGACAACGGCCGCCGCGGCCGTGCCGTCACCGGCGCCAACAACCGTGCTCTGAAGTCCCTCAGCGACTTCCTGAAGGGCAAGCAGGGCCGTTTCCGTCAAAACCTGCTGGGCAAGCGTGTCGACTACTCCGGCCGTTCCGTTATCGTGGTCGGCCCCGAGCTGAAGATCTATCAGTGCGGTGTGCCCAAGGAGATGGCTGTGGAGCTGTTCCGCCCCTTCATCATGAAGAAGCTGGTGGAGGACGGCACCGCCAATAACATCAAGTCCGCCAAGAAGATGGTGGATAAGGGCACCACCGAGGTGTGGGACGCTCTGGATGTCATCATCAAGGATCACCCCGTTATGCTGAACCGTGCACCGACCCTGCACCGTCTGGGCATCCAGGCCTTCGAGCCGGTGCTGGTGGACGGCCGCGCCCTGAAGCTGCACCCCCTGAACTGCACTGCGTTCAACGCCGACTTCGACGGCGACCAGATGGCTATTCATGTGCCTCTGTCCGCCGAGGCTCAGGCGGAGGCCCGTATCCTGATGCTCTCTGCCAACAACCTGCTGCGTCCTCAGGACGGCGGCCCCGTCACCGTTCCGACCCAGGATATGGTGCTGGGCTCCTACTACCTGACCATGGACCGCATGGGCAAGGACGAGATCGGCGCCCAGACCGTCTGGTGTGAGGATGCCGGTGACACGAACCTGACCGCACAGAGCATTGTGGACGCGGACGAGTTCCTGGCAGCCAACGCCGCTTTGGAGAAGGGCCAGAAGCCCGCTACCTTCAAGCCTGTTCACATGTACGCCAGCGAGGACGAAGCCCTCATGGCCTACAATGACCGGGCCATCGGTCCCCACTGCCCCATCCTGGTACGCCGGACGCTGGAGGTCAACGGCGAGAGCTACACTCGGGTGGTCCGCGGCACCCCCGGCCAGATCATCTTCAACAAGAACATTCCTCAGGATCTGGGCTTCGTGGACCGCAGTGATCCCGAGCACATCTGCGACTACGAGATCACCTTCACCTGCGGCAAGAAGCAGCTGGGCCAGATCGTGGACCGCACCATCAACAAGCACGGTTTCACCGTGGCTTCCGAGGTGCTGGACGCCATCAAGTCCACCGGCTACCATAACTCCACTATCGCCGCCATCACCGTTTCCATCGCGGATATGACCATTCCTCCCAAGAAGTACGAGCTGGTCGCCGCTTCCGAGCAGATGGTGGTGGACATCGAAAACCAGTACAAGATGGGCTTTATGACCGACCACGAGCGTTACAAGCAGGTGGTGCAGGTCTGGGAAAAGACCACCGACGAGGTTTCTACCGCTCTGCAGGAGAACCTGGACCGCTACAACCCCATCTTCATGATGGCGGACTCCGGCGCCCGTGGTTCTATGAAGCAGATCCGTCAGCTGGCCGGTATGCGCGGCCTGATCGCAAACACCGCCGGTAAGACCATCGAGATCCCCATCAAGGCAAACTACCGCGAAGGCCTGACCGCTCTGGAATACTTCATTTCCTCCCGTGGCGCCCGTAAGGGTCTGGCCGATACCGCTCTGCGTACCGCAGACTCCGGTTACCTGACCCGCCGCATGGTGGACGTTTCTCAGGACGTCATCATCCGGGAGCAGGACTGCGGCGTGACCCACGGCATCAAGGTCTCCCGCATCAGCGAAAACGGTCAGGTGATCGAGAAGTTCTCTGACCGCGTCCGCGGCCGCTACCTGGTTGGCGACGTGGTGGATGCCGCCACCGGCGAGGTGCTGATCCCCAACACCAAGATGATGATGGAGGACGACGCCAAGCTCATGGAGACTCGTGCATGGGTCCAGAAGAACCCCCGCCAGGGCGACGAGTGCAGCTTTGATCCCGCCAAGGACGAGTATCCCACCGTCATGATCCGCACCGTTCTGACCTGCAAGGCCCACAGCGGTGTGTGCGCCAAGTGCTACGGCATGAACCTGGCCACCCAGCAGCCTGTCGGCCCCGGCGAGGCGGTCGGCATCATCGCGGCCCAGTCCATCGGCGAGCCCGGTACCCAGCTGACCATGCGTACCTTCCATACCGGCGGTCTGGCCGGCGGCGATATCACGCAGGGCCTTCCCCGAGTTGAGGAACTGTTTGAGGCCCGCCGCCCCAAGCGGATGGCCACCATCGCTGAGATCGGCGGCACCGTTCGCTTCGAGGAAGCCGCCAAGGGCAGCCTGATGAACCTGATCGTCACGGCCAGCGACGGCGAGACCTGCACTTACGCAGTGCCTCACACCGGCCTGCTGGTGAAGGACGGCGAGGTCATCGAAAAGGGTACTCAGCTGACCTACGGCGCTCTGAACCCCCACGAGGTCCTGCGGATCCGCGGCAACGACGCTGTTTACAACTACCTCATTCAGGAAGTTCTGCGCGTGTACCGTCAGCAGGGCGTTGACATCAACGATAAGCACATTGAGGTCATCGTCCGTCAGATGATGCGTAAGGTGCGTGTTGAGGATGCCGGCGATACCAAGCTGCTGGACGGCTCCATGACCAACGTTCTGAAGTTCGAGGCCGCCAACGAGGAGATCGACCGCCGCAACGCGGCCGGTGAGACCAACGAGATGGGCGAGCCTCTGCGGAAGGCACAGGCCACGCAGCTGCTGATGGGTATCACCAAGGCCTCTCTGGCCACCGATTCCTTCCTGTCCGCCGCATCTTTCCAGGAAACCACCAAGGTTCTGACGGAGGCTGCCATCATGGGCAAGAAGGACCACCTGGTGGGTCTGAAGGAGAATGTCCTGATCGGTAAGCTGATCCCTGCCGGCACCGGCCTGCAGGCGTACCGTACTTTTGCCGAGGAGCTGGTTCCCGCTGAGACTGTTCAGGAAAAGGAAGCCACTCTGGAGGAGATCTGATCTCCCGGCATACCTTATAATATGTTATCTGCGAGGCGGCCATCCGGCCGCCTCGCAGTCGTTGTTTTCATACCTGCTATCAGCAGAATTGCCGGAGTTCCGGAAAAATGACGGAAAAATCGGGGATATAAAAGGCAAAGTTGAAAAAACTGGAAAAAATTCGTGGATTTTCGGAAACTACTTGACGATTTTCAACGTCCATGCTATAATTTCAAACTGCGCGGACTATATTCCGCGGAATTTTCCATGCGTTTCAGGAGGATGCCCCCGTGTTGACAGAGCTTGCTTCCCGGGAAAAGGTGATTGGCGTGAAACAGTCCGCCAGAGCGATCCGGGATGGACGGGCCCAGCGGGTATTTCTGGCCTGCGACGCGGACGAGCTTGTTCTGGAACCTATCCGCAGCGCCTGCGGCAGTCTTCCCGTGGAGGAAGGCTACACCATGGCCCAGCTGGGCCGTGCCTGCGGGATCGCGGTGGGAGCCGCCGTTGTAACGGTTTTGAACTAATTTGGTTTTTTCGGAATAGTTTCTGACTGTTCCGCAAAAAATAAAGGCTGTCGTTTTCGATTGGCCGCATTTTCAAAGAAAGGAGAACTATTCCATGCCTACTTTTAACCAGCTGGTCCGCAAAGGCAGAGAGCAGGTGACCTACAAGTCCACTTCTCCCGCCCTGCAGTATGGTCTCAACACTCTGAAGACCAAGACCACCGATCTCCCTTCTCCCCAGAAGAGAGGCGTCTGCACCGCCGTGAGAACCGCGACCCCCAAGAAGCCCAACTCCGCGCTTCGTAAGATCGCCCGTGTGCGCCTGACCAACGGCTACGAGGTCACCGCTTACATCCCCGGCGTCGGTCACTCCCTGCAGGAGCACTCCGTCGTGATGATCCGCGGCGGCCGTGTCAAGGACCTCCCCGGCGTCCGTTACCACATTATCCGTGGTACTCTGGATACTCAGGGTGTTCAGGGCCGTATGCAGGCACGTTCCAAGTACGGTGCCAAGCGTCCCAAGCAGAAGTAAGATTCTGCCACTGAATTGAGCTTTGCCGAAAAGGTTTATATATATGACACCTCTTTGGCAGGCCGTACAGCGGCTAATGTTCCGCCGCTGAGTACCTATGATTTCTATTCTATAAGAAGGAGGGAAGCAAAGTGCCCAGAAGAGGTAATGTTCCCAAGAGAGAAGTTCTGCCCGATCCTATGTACGGCAGCGTTCTGGTGACCAAGCTGGTCAACAGTGTGATGCTGGACGGCAAGAAGGGCGTAGCTCAGAAGGTTGTTTACGCTGCCTTCGACCAGATCAAGGAAAAGACGGAGAAGGACCCCGTTGAGGTTTTCCAGCAGGCGCTGGAGAACGTCATGCCCAGCCTGGAGGTTAAGGCTCGCCGTGTCGGCGGCGCCAACTATCAGGTGCCCATGGAGGTTCGTCCCGCCCGTCGTCAGACTCTGGCCCTGCGCTGGCTGACGGCCTATTCCCGCTCCCGCAGCGAGCGCACCATGGCCGAGCGTCTGGCCGGTGAGCTGATGGATGCCGCCAACAACACCGGCGCGTCTGTCAAGAAGCGTGAAGAGATGCACAAGCAGGCTGAGGCCAACAAGGCGTTCGCGCACTTCCGTTGGTAAGGCAAGGAGTAAGATCGTATGCCAAGAAAAACACCGCTTAAAGACGTCCGTAATATCGGTATCATGGCGCACATTGATGCCGGTAAGACCACCACGACCGAGCGTATTCTGTACTACACCGGCGTGAACTACAAGATCGGTGAGACCCATGACGGTACCGCCACCATGGACTGGATGGCACAGGAGCAGGAGCGCGGTATCACCATCACCTCCGCTGCTACCACCTGCTTCTGGAAGGGTTCCAAGAATCAGTTCCCTTCCACCCGTATCAACATCATCGATACTCCGGGCCACGTGGACTTCACCGTTGAGGTCCAGCGTTCCCTGCGCGTGCTGGACGGCTCTGTGACCGTTCTGTGCGCCAAGGGCGGCGTGGAGCCTCAGTCTGAGACCGTTTGGCGTCAGGCAGACGAGTACAAGGTCCCCCGCATGATCTACGTCAACAAGATGGACATCATGGGCGCGGACTTCTACAACGTTCTGCACATGATCCACGACCGTCTCAAGTGCAACGCCGTGCCCATCCAGCTCCCCATCGGCGCCGAGGATACCTTCAAGGGCATCATCGACCTGGTGGAGATGGATGCTGACGTCTACTATGATGAGATGGGCAAGGATATGCGCGTGGAGGAGATCCCCGCCGATATGATGGATCTGGCCAACGAGTATCGCGAGAAGCTGCTGGACGCCGTCTCCATGTTCGATGACTCCATTATGGAGGACTATCTGGAGGGCAAGGAGATCGACCAGAAGCGTATCCGCAAGGCTATCCGTATGGCCACCATTGAGAACGAGATGGTCCCCGTTGTCTGCGGTACTTCCTACCGTAACAAGGGCGTTCAGAAGCTGCTGGATGCCATCGTGGACTATATGCCCGCTCCCGACGACGTGCCCGCCATCAAGGGCACCAACCCCAAGACCGATGAGGAAGAGGACCGTCATCCCAGCGATGATGAGCCCTTCTCCGCTCTGGCCTTCAAGATCATGACCGACCCCTATGTGGGCCGTCTGAGCTTCTTCCGTGTGTACTCCGGTCACCTGACTACCGGTTCCTCCGTTCTCAACAGCGTGAAGAACCAGAAGGAGCGTATGGGCCGTATCCTACAGATGCATGCCAATCACCGTGAGGACATCGAAGAGGTCTGGGCCGGCGATATTGCCGCCGCCGTGGGCCTGAAGAACACCACCACCGGTGATACCCTGTGCGACGAAAAGGCCCCCGTGATCCTGGAGTCCATGGACTTCCCCGAGCCCGTGATCCGTGTCGCCATCGAGCCCAAGACCAAGGCCGGTCAGGAGAAGATGGGTCTGGCACTGGTGAAGCTGGCTGAAGAGGACCCCACTTTCAAGACCTACACCGATGAGGAAACCGGTCAGACCATCATCGCCGGCATGGGCGAGCTGCATCTGGAGATCATTGTTGACCGTCTGCTCCGTGAGTTCAAGGTGGAAGCCAATGTCGGCGCTCCTCAGGTCGCTTACAAGGAGACTGTCCGCAAGAAGGTGGATCAGGACACCAAGTACAAGCGCCAGAGCGGTGGCTCCGGCCAGTACGGCCATGTCAAGATCACCGTGGAGCCCAACGAGTCCGGCAAGGGTTACGAGTTCGTCAACGCTGTCGT
>ENA-USUG01007036-USUG01007036.1-human-gut-metagenome-genome-assembly--contig:-NODE-7036-length-11273-cov-63.114862_pt1 | contig 11273 bp, 7 predicted proteins | sample MGYA00250059_ERZ773394 | MGnify/ENA primary metagenome ERZ773394 (study PRJEB29103, sample SAMN06111957) | human gut metagenome | biome: human gut; feature: ankylosing spondylitis patient; material... | reverse complement strand
TACAAAAGTCTACGTTTCCCGATATTCGTGATTCGGCTCCAAAAGTGTGGTTTGGAAGGGCGGCATGTACTAAGCCGTACCAGTCTTTCTTAAAAAGAAACGCCAAAGAGGCGGAACTTTTCTTCGGAGAGGTTCCGCCTCTTTTTATGTATACCCCACGCCCTTACTGCCCACCCTAACCACAGGGAAAGGGGGCGCGGGGATGTCCGGCAAACGGGTGCTGGCGGTGTATGCCGCCTTGCTGCTGGGATTTGCGGTGGTGCTGTGCCGGTTGTATCTGCTGGCGCTGCACCCCGCCTATGCTGCGCGGGCTGCGGCGCAGAGCACGGTCACCCTGCAGTTGCCCGCCCGACGGGGCAACTTTTACGATGCGCAGGGGCGGCTGCTCACCGGCCTTGAGGAGCGCTGGCAGGTGGTATGCTTTCCCGGGCAGGGAAACTACGACCGCCTGTATGCCTGCACCGATGCCGCCGGGCAGGCGCTTTTGTACCGCAGCCGCAGCCGTGCTGCGCCGTTTTTACTGGAGGTAAGCTGCGACCCCGCCCGCCTTGGGCTGACCGGTTATCCTACCGCCCGGCGGTATGCGGCGGTGCCGCTGTGTCAGCATTTGCTGGGCTATCTGGATAGCACGGGTCATGGCGCTGCCGGGCTGGAAAAGGCGCTGGACGCCGTGCTTTCCGGCACAGGGGAGAACAGCAGCCTTGTCTGCGCCGTGACGGCGCAGGGTACGCTGCGAACCGGAGAAGCACCTAGGCTTTTGCAAGCCGACAGCGGGGCGCTTGGCGTGCAGCTGGCCATCTCCCGCCCGGTGCAGCGGGCAGTGGAAGCAGTGGCGGCAAGTACCATAACGAACGGCTGCATTCTGGTGCTGGATACCGCCACAGCGGCGGTGCGCGCCAGCGTCAGTGTGCCGTGCTACGACCCGGAGCGCCTTGCCGACAGCCTGCAGGCGGAGAACAGTCCTTTCCTGAACCGGGCACTGCAAAGCTACGCGGTGGGCTCAGTGTTCAAGCCGGTGCTGGCTGCGGCTGCGCTGGAAGCGGGCTTGCAGCCGGTTTTCGAGTGCACTGGCGCGGTGGTAGTGGATGGGCAGATCTTTCGCTGCGCGGGCGGGGTGCCGCATGGACAGGTGGACCTTGCCGCCGCGCTGGAAAAAAGCTGCAACGGCTATTTTATCCGTCTGGGACAGCAGCTGGGTGCGGAAAGCTTGCTGGACGCCGCTAAAGCCTTTGGCTTTGGGCAGAGCCTGCCGCTGGCAGAGGGGCTTGCCGCCGAGGCCGGGCAGCTGCCCGCCCCGCAGGAGCTGGCGCAAAGCGGGCAGCTTGCCAATTTCAGCTTTGGGCAGGGCAGCCTGCTGGCAGCGCCTATGCAGGTGGCGGCACTGTTCAACACCATTGCAGCGGACGGCGTATACCGCAGCCCTTATGTGCTGCAAGCCACGCTGGACGAGACCACCGGACAACCGGTGGAGACCCTCAGCCACCCCCGGGGGCGGCGGGTGATCTCAGCACAGAACGCAGCGCTTTTGCGCGCTATGCTGGTACAGGTGGTGCAGCAGGGCACCGCGCAGGATGCCGCCGGGCTTTCCGGCGGGGCGGGCGGCAAGACCGGTACCGCCCAGACCGGGCAGTTCACCCCGGAGGGCACCGAGCGCTGCAACCTGTGGTTTGCGGGGTTCTGGCCGGCAGAAAAGCCCCGCTACACCATTGTGGTATTGCAGGACGGTGCGGTGCACACGGCGTACTCCGGTGCAACCATCTTTGCGCAGGTCTGCAACGCGCTGGAAGCAGCGGGTTAAATGCGCGGATTCTACTTGCAATTTTGGCTTTGTTATGCTACTATATAGTTGTATTTTTGCGTAGTTTTCCGTATTTACAAATAAAAGGAGCGTTACGATTCATGTCTGTTATCGAAATTGTTGGCGGTGCCATTCTGCTGGTGGCTTCGCTGGTCATCGTTTTCCTCACCCTCATGCAGCACACCCACGGTCAGGGCCTGTCCGGTGCCATCAACGGCAGTGTGGGCGGTGCCAACAATGCACGTTTGACCCCGGCAGACCAGATGCTGGCTAAGGTCACCCGCATTGCAGGCGTGGTGTTCTTTGTGGTTGCTATTCTGGCTTGCCTGTTTGCAGGCCGTCTGGCAGGCTGAGAAGGCGTTGCAGCCCCGTGAACGGACGGGGCTGTTTTTCTGTGCAGAAAAAAGTGCGGGCAGCCGGTTCTGCGGGCTGCCGCAAAGAGGGGACAGGGAAAAGTGCCCGTCCCAAGGCAGGGCTGTGCTCCGCAGGAGATGCACGGCCACGGAAGTGAAGGAGAAAATATTTTATGGCAATGCGCGATAAAATTGAGCACGCGATCCAGAATCAGCCGTGCACCGTAAAAGATCTGAAGAATAAGTTCGGCGGGGATCGCGGCGCAGACCGCAAGGTGATGGAGGCTGTGGACCAGCTGGTGCACGAGGCTGTCATCTGCCAGCGCCAGGGCGTGTTCTTCACCGTGCGCAGCGGCCGTGCCGATAAGGCGCTGCTGTGCAAGGTGGTAAAGCTGGGCAAAAACTTTGCCTTTGTCATGCTGGAGGACGGCACCAGCGATATCTTTATCCCCGGCCGGTTCACCCGCGGCGCAATGCCCGGCGACAAGGTGCTGGTGGAAAAGTTTGCGCACCCCCGGGTAGAGGGCAGCGATGAGGGCGAGATCCTTGCTGTTCTGGAAGAGAAAAATTCTCTGGTGGGCACCATGCACCGCATGGAGGGCCGCCTGAAGTTTGTGCCGGACGATTGCCCCGCCATCTCCATGCAGGTCATGCGGGACTGCGAAGGCAGCGCCAAGGACGGCGACAAGGTGGCAGTGGAGATTCTGCTGCGCGGCAGCCGTCAGGAGGATCACCGTGTAGGCGTTGCCACGCGCTTTGGCAGCTGCGACGAGGCAAAGCGCTGCGCAAAGGCACTGCTCTACGCGCAGGATATCCGCAACCGCTTCCCGGACAAGGTGCGGGACGAGGCCAAAAAGCTGGACAACGCCGAGGTGTCTGCTGCGGACTGCGAGGGCCGCATGGATCTGCGCGCCCTGCCCATCTTTACCATCGACAGCGCCGAGACCAAGGATATCGACGATGCCATCAGCCTGACCAAGACTCCGGACGGAGGCTTTGAGCTGGGCGTGCACATTGCGGATGTTTCCAACTACGTCAAGCCCGGCTCCGAGCTGGACAACGAGGCCTTTAACCGCGCTACCAGCGTCTACTACGCCGATCAGGTGGTGCCCATGCTGCCCAAGCAGCTGTCCAACGGCATCTGCAGCCTGAACGAGGGCGTGCTGCGACTGGCCTTCTCCTGTTTGATGCGGCTGGATAAGGACGGCAATCTGACCGACTACCGCTTTGTCAAGTCCGTCATCCGCAGCCGGGTCAAGGGCGTGTACTCCGAGATCAACGCCCTGCTGGCCGGCAGCACCGATGACGAACTGACCGGCAAGTACCATGAAGTACTGGCGCAGCTGCCTGCTATGAAGGAGCTGTATGGCCACCGTGCCCGCCTGCGCAAGGAGCGCGGCTGCATGGATATCGAGAGCGGCGAGGTGAAGCTGATCCTGGACGAAGATGGCCACTGCATCGACGTGAAAAAGCGCACCTCCGGCGAGAGCGAGGCCATGATCGAGGAGTTCATGCTGCTGGCAAACCAGTGCGCCGCCCACTTTGCCCGGGTGAAGCAGATTCCCTTTGTGTACCGCGTGCACGAGGAGCCCAACGCCGAAAAGCTGGAGCGTCTGCACGGCCTGCTGCAGGCCTGCGGCGTCAACGACCACTTTGCCAAGGATGTGCCCACCCCCAAGGAGCTGAGCGCCATTCTGGAGGGCGTGCGCGGCACTGCCTACGAGCAGATCATCAACACCGGTATGCTGCGCTGCATGTCCAAGGCTGTGTACGAGGAAAAGCCCAAGGGACACTACGGTCTGGTGTTGCAGGACTATGCCCACTTCACCAGCCCCATCCGCCGTTACCCGGACTTGGCTATCCACCGCATCATGACGGCTCAGCTCAAGGGTACCGATAAGGACACCATGATCCTGCGTTACAGCGAGTTTGCCGAGGACGTCAGCAAGCAGGCCAGCGAGCGCGAAGTCATCGCCATGCAGATCGAGCGCAAGGCCGAGGACTGCTACAAGGCCGAGTATGCCCGCCGCCATCTGGGCGAGTGCTACGAGGGCCGCATCTCCGGCGTGACCCAGCGCGGCCTGTTCATTGAGTTGGAAAACGGCGTGGAAGGCTTTGTACCTGCTTCCAGCCTGACCGCCACCGGCACCATGCTTACCGAGGGCGTGCGCCTTTCTGATCCCGTTTCCGGCAAGAACTGGAATCTGGGCGATACCATGATGATCACCATTGTGCGTGCGGACGTCAATCTGGGCAAGATCGACTTTGAGGTCGCCCCGGAAAGTGCAAAGCAGTAACTTTATAATTGAATAAACAACAGACTGCCCCCGAAGCAGCGCGCTAGACCGTGCTGTTTCGGGGGCAGTTTATTGTAGTTCTCAAAATCCTGGCAAAGTAAAATGCCCGCCTGAAAATCAGACAGGCGGGTTTGCCATCATGTAGTCGAAATACAGTCCCTTGTGCAGAGCGTGGGCAAAACGGGAATCGTTGGTCTCGCCAAGATTATGTTTACGGATACCATTCCGGCTGCTGCGTTTTGAGATATGGCATTCTGCTGTGATTCTTCTCGGGTTCTTCGTCAGAACGCAGAAAATGCGGAAACTACTTGATTTAACTTGGTTTCCGTACTAGAATGGAAACCAGAAATGCAAATACAGTTTCCACAAGGAGGACGCTCATGCAGGAAAAGCTCGATGCGCTGGTGCGCACGCAGGCGATGCAGCTATTCCGTCAACAGGGGCTGCATTTCACCATGCAGCAGGTGGCAGAGCCGCTGCACATCAGCAAAAAGACCATCTACACCGTTTACCCCTCCAAGGAGGCGCTTTTACTGGATATGGTAGACCACGCCTTTGCAGAGATCCACCGCTGCAAGCAGGAAATTCTGGCGGGCGGTGGTACTTTGCAGGAAAAGCTGCGGGCAGTCATCATTGCCATGCCGGCAGAATATGCCGCGCTGGATCTGCGGCAGATGAAGGAGCTGGATGAAAAATACCCGGTGGTGGCGGCGCGGGTGCGCAGTCAGTTGGAAAACGGGTGGGAGCCCACCATGGCGCTGCTGGAGCAGGCTGTGGCTGAGGGGGTCATGCGTCCGGTATCCCTGCCGGTGCTGCGGCAGATGATCACCGCATCCATCGAGAGTTTTCTGGCAGACCGTAGTCTGGCAGAAAGCGGGGTGCAGTATGTGGCTGTACTGGAGGAAATGATCTCGATTTTACTGGAAGGAGTGCTGCCGCGATGAAACACAGTTTTTGTGAGGACTGGGAGTTCACACGACACTGGACAGAGGCCTTTGGCAAGGGGCTGCCGGTGCCAAAACAACAAGCCGTCCGCTTGCCCCATACCTGCCGGGAGGTGCCGCTGCACTATGCCACCCCCGCTGATTACGAGATGGTCTGCGGCTACCGGAAGCGGTTCCGAGTGCCGCCGGTGCAGGCTGCGCCCCGACTGTTTGTCCGCTTTGACGGCGCTGCCCATCAGGCGGTGGTGCGGGTCAACGGCAGGGTTGCCGGGCAGCACCGGGGTGGCTATACCGGCTTTGCGGTGGAGATCACCGACCTTGTGGACCGGGAGGGTGAAAACCTGCTGACCGTGCAGCTGGACACCCGTGAAGACCCAACGATTCCACCCTTTGGTTTTGTCATTGATTACCTGACCTACGGCGGGTTGTACCGGGAGGTCTGGCTGGAAGCTACGGCAGAAAGCCGTCTGACTGATCTGTTCGTCTACACGCCCACCCTGCAGGAGGCTGTGGTGCAGTGGACAGCAGAGCTTACGCCCGCAGCCGCGGCGGTCCGCATCCGGCTGGAGACCACTGAGGGCACTTTGCTGGCAGAGCAGACTGCACCTGCGGCAGAAACCGGGAAGATGCAGCTTTCTGTGCCGGAAGCACAGCCGTGGGATACAGAGCACCCGGTGCTGCATCATGCCGTGGCAGAGCTTTTGAACGCAGCGGGGCAGCCCATCGACCGCAAACAGGTGACGTTTGGCTTCCGCACCGCAGAGTTCCGGGCGGATGGTTTTTACCTCAACGGCAAAAAGACCTTTCTGCGGGGTCTGAACCGACACCAGAGCTACCCTTACATCGGTTACGCCGCACCGGAAAGCCTGCAGCGGGAGGATGCCCGCATTTTGCAGGAGGAGCTGCATTGCACCGCCGTGCGCACCAGCCACTACCCCCAAAGCCAGTATTTTCTGGACGAGTGCGACCGGCGGGGTCTGCTGGTGTTCACTGAATTGCCGGGCTGGCAGCACATCGGGGACGACAACTGGAAGGACGCCGCCTGCGAGATGCTGCAGGAGATGCTCTTGCAGAACCGCAATCACCCCAGCATCATCCTGTGGGGTGTGCGCATCAACGAGAGCGTGGACGACGATGCCTTCTATGCCCGCACCAACAAAATCGCCCATCAGCTGGACCCCAGCCGTGCTACCTCCGGCGTGCGCTATCTGGAAAAAAGCCATCTGCTGGAGGATGTTTACGCCTACAACGATTTTTCCCACAACGGCACAACGCCCGGTGCTAAGCCTAAAAAGGACGTGACCCCGGATATGGGCAAGGCGCTGCTCATTTCGGAGTGCAACGGCCACATGTACCCCACCAAGCCCTTTGACGATGGTCCGCATCGGCAGGAGCACGCCTTGCGGCACGTCCGGGTGCAGAATGCCGCCTATGCCAGCGGGGAGCACGCCGGGTGCTTCGGCTGGTGCATGTTCGATTACCAGACTCACAAGGACTTTGGCTCCGGGGACCGCATCTGCTACCACGGTGTGCTGGACAGCTTCCGCAACCCCAAATTGGCGGCGGCGGTCTATGCCAGTCAGGGCGATGCCGACCCGGTGCTGGCGGTCAGCTCCTCCATGGACATCGGAGATAACCCCGCCGGGCAGCTGGGCACGGCCTACGTTTTCAGCAATGCCCAGCAGGTCAAGCTCTACAAAAACGATGTGTTCGTCACTGCCCTGCGCCGCAGCGAGTGGACGGCGCTGCCCCACCCGCCCTTTGTGATGGACGATACCATCGGCGAGCTGCTGGAAACGCAGGAACACTTTTCTCCCTCCAAGGCAGCCGCTGTGCGGGACTGCCTGCTGGCCGCCGGGAAATATGGCTTGGCAGGGCTGCCGCTGGCCTACAAGGTCAAATTTGGCTGGTGTATGCTGCGCTACAAAATGGCCTTTGAAGATGGCGTGGCGCTTTACGGAAAATATGTGGGCAACTGGGGCGGCGAGGCCACCCGATGGCGGTTCGATGCCGTGCAGGACGGCAACGTGGTGCGCAGCGTGACCCTCTGCCCCAGTGCAAAGCTGCACTTGGAAGTCAAGGTCAGCCGGACGACCCTGCGGGAGCAGGACACCTACGATATGGCGGCTGTCCGGGTGCGGATTCTAGACGAAAACGGCACCCCAGCCCCCTACGCACAGTTCCCGGTGCAGTTTACGGTGGAGGGCAGCGCCGCCCTTGTGGGCCCACAGACCGCCGTGGCAGAAGGCGGCATGACCGGCACCTATCTGCGCACCGTGGGCACCGCCGGAGAAGCCCTGTTGACCGTTTCTGCCCCGCAGACCCAGCCCGTTGTGCTGCGGTTCACCATTGAAAAGGAGGATGCTGTATGGAACTGACCCTGAAACAGAAAACCGCGTTCGGCATTGGTGCCGTGGGCAAGGATATGGTATATGCCCTGTCGGCTTCTTATGTCATGTATTATTATCAGGATGTGCTGGGACTTTCGGCAAGCTTTGTGGGACTGGTGCTCATGGCAGCCCGGTTCTTCGATGCCTTCAACGACCCCTTTATGGGCGTTCTGGTGGCAAAGACCCGCACTCGATGGGGACGTTTCCGTCCGTGGATCTTTTCCGGTACGCTGCTCAATGCGCTGGTGCTCTACGCCCTGTTTGCCGCCCCTGTGCTGGACGAAGCAGCGCTGATGGTCTATTTCAGCGTGATGTACATCCTGTGGGGCGTCACCTATACCATGATGGATATTCCTTACTGGTCCATGATTCCCGCCGTGACCCGCACGCCCAAAGACCGGGAGAATCTTTCCATGGTGGGGCGTACCTGTGCAGGCGTTGGGTCGGCACTCATTGCCATGTTCACCATGCTGCTGGTGGGCATCCTTGGCGGCGACAGCGAGCGCGCTGGCTTCCGCTGGGTGGCATTGATCGTAGCGGTAATTTTTGCAGTGACAGAGCTGGTGTGCTGCATTTCCATGAAAGAAACCACCCCCAGTGAGATGAAGACCGCCACCGTAAAGGAGATGTTCTCCGCCCTGTTCCGCAACGATCAGGCTATGGTAGTGGTGGGCAGCATCGTGCTGATCAACTCGGCGCTGTACCTTACCTCCAACTTCATCATCTATTTCTTCAAATACGACCTTGGTGGTGCAGGTTGGAAAGCCACCTACACCCTGTTTTCCACCGTGGGCGGTGCGGCGCAGATTCTTGGCATGATGGTGCTTTACCCCTTGCTGCGCAAAAAGTTCAGCAGTACGCAGGTGTTTCACCTGAGCCTTGTGCTGGCACTGTGCGGCTACGGCACGCTGCTGGTGTTCTGCCTGACCGGGCTTTCCCATAGCCTTGCCCTGCTGTGCATCCCGGGCGTTGTCGTGTTCGCCTGCAACGGGATGCTGACCGTGCTGACCACCCTGTTCCTTTCCAACAGTGTGGATTACGGCCAGCTCAAGACCGGACGCCGGGAGGAGAGCGTCATCTTTTCCATGCAGACCTTTGTGGTCAAGGCTGCCTCCGGCGTGGCGGTGTTCCTGACCGGCATCGGGCTGGACCTCATCGGTCTTGTGGGCAACACGGAGGAGACCGGCCCCGTAGCAGTACAGAGCGCCGGAACGCTGCTGGGTCTGCGCCTGATGATGACGGTCCTGCCCATGTTGGTGCTGGCAGGTGCGCTGGTGCTGTTCCGCCGCAAGTTCGTTTTGACGGATGCCCGCGCTGCCGAGATCAGCGCACAGCTCCACGGGGAGGAAACGCACCATGACTGAAACGCTGCACTGGTACGCAGAGACCACAGGCGGTGTGCGGCAGGGCGATGCCCCGGTGCACCCGGGCTGCGGTGCGCTGCATCTTTCCGCTGACCTGCCTGCCGGGACGCTGAAAGCCGTGCGTGCCGAGCTGCCGTGGAAGATGGAAGCAGACGAGCGCCTGTTCATGAACGGCTACCAGACATGGACATACAGCCCGGAGCTAAACCGGAATGGCAAGCTGCGCGGCACCGACCATATCCCCGGCTTTCTGCGCAAGAAATACGCCTTTGACCGCTACGGCGATTATCACTTTGTACCTTACGGGCATCATAACGGTCAGAGCCACGGCTTTTCCTACTGCTATTTCCGCAAGGGCGGGCAGTTTCAGCTGGTGGCATCGCTGGACGAAACCCCGGGCTACACCATCCTCCGGTACGACAGCGGCAAAGCCCTGCTGACGCTGGAGCGGGACTGCGCCGGGGTGGAGCATCCCGGCGGCAGCTTTGCTCTGTTCGACCTGTTTTTTGCCGAGGGCGGCGAGACCGAAGTGTTTGACGGTTGGTTTCGGGCTATGGGCATCCGTCCTCGAACTGAAGAGAAGCTGGCTGGCTATTCCAGCTGGTACAACCGCTATCAGGACATCACCGAGGACACCATCCGGGAGGACCTGACCGGATGCCGCAGCCTGCTTTGCCCGGGAGACCTGTTTCAGATCGACGACGGCTGGGAGCCGAAGGTGGGCGACTGGCTGGAAACGGATGCACAGAAGTTCCCCCACGGGCTGAAAGGCATGGTGGAGGAGATCCACGCCTCTGGCTTTCAGGCTGGGCTCTGGCTTGCCCCCTTTGTGTGCGAAAAGGACTCTGCCCTTTTCCGGCAGCACCCGGACTGGCTGCTGAAAGTGGACGGCAAACCGTGGTGTTGCGGCAGCAACTGGAGCAGTTTCTATGCGCTGGATATCGACAACCCGGCGGTGCTGGACTATCTGCGCCGGGTGTTTGACCGGGTGCTGAACGATTGGGGTTTCGACCTTGTCAAGCTGGATTTTCTGTACGGCGCTGCCCCCTTTGGCAACGCCCACGAGAGTCGTGCCGCCCGGATGCGCCGTGCCATGGAGCTGCTGCGCAGTTGGTGCGGACAAAAAGCCATTCTCGGCTGCGGAGTGCCGGTGATGCCTGCCTTCGGGCTGGTGGATTACTGCCGTGTCAGCTGTGACGTAGGGCTGGACTGGGACGATGTGTGGTATATGCGCCTGTTCCACCGGGAGCGGGTGTCCACAAAGCAGGCCATCAACAACACGCTATTCCGGCGGCAGCTCAATGGCCGTGCCTATGGCAGCGACCCGGATGTGTTCTTCCTCCGGGAGGAAAACTGCAAGCTGACGGCAGAGCAAAAACGCACCCTTGCCACGGTCAATGCCCTGCTGGGCAATGTGTTCCTCACCTCGGATATGCCGTCCCGCTACACGGATGCGCAGCGGGACGAGTACCGCCGCCTGCGCAGGTTGTTTGAACATGCAAAACAGGTAGAAGTAGAGACAGAAAATGGTGTGATTACGATCCGGTATTCTCTGGATGAGAAACGTCAAGAGCTGCGGTGCAGTGCTATTTATAGAGAATAATGAGGGCATAAAAATCAGCTTCACGCTTTTTCGTTGGCCGGAGGATTCTTTATGTGAAACGCAACGGACGTCTTCCTTAGAAAAGTGGCTCACGCCGAAAGCTGTATAAGCAGATAAAATGAAAACGCCGCCAGCGTACCGTGTGATGGATTTCACATGATACGCTGACGGCGTTTTTGCGCTATGAGGGTCATAACATCCAAATTCTACACTGAACCCCACCAGATACCTGAGTTGCCGGATTCGCTGTTAGCCCAAACATCTAATCCGGAAACTCAATTATCTGCTACCCCTGTGGCTATGATTTAGATATTGCTCAAATTCTCGAAAACCGCCCTCGACCTGTTTCCAAGGACGAAAACGGTTCAGACTGTAAAATGATGTCAAAACGATATTGAACGAATCACCGCACTATATTACTGGACTTTTGACATCAAGAGTACGCATTCAACAGTTGTTTCAGTTTCCAAGGGAAGTTCTTTCACTTCCTCACCATCAACAGGCACAGGAAAATTGAATACGAT
>ENA-USUG01007025-USUG01007025.1-human-gut-metagenome-genome-assembly--contig:-NODE-7025-length-11290-cov-4.733078_pt1 | contig 11290 bp, 9 predicted proteins | sample MGYA00250059_ERZ773394 | MGnify/ENA primary metagenome ERZ773394 (study PRJEB29103, sample SAMN06111957) | human gut metagenome | biome: human gut; feature: ankylosing spondylitis patient; material... | reverse complement strand
AAAAACAGCGCTCCCACCCAGATCGCCAGGATCGTGTAAAACGGCGATGCCGCCCCTCCAAAACTGGAGGGGCCATTGCTGGAATTGCTGGCAAGGGGGGCCAACCGGGCGGTACTCATTACCGACCGTCTCATGGCCGGGGCGGACACCCGGGCGACTGCCCGGGCGCTGGCTTCGGCGGCGGAAAAGCTGGGGCCGTTTGATGCCGTTTTCTGCGGCTGCAAGGCCATCGACGGGGAAACAGGGCAGGTTCCCGGGGAATTGGCAGCGGCGCTGGGGCTTCCCTGTATCTCCAATGCGGAAAGGGTGGAGATGGCGGGGGACGGACTGCTGGTCACCCGGCGGCTGGAGGACGGCGTTCAGAATCTGACCGTTTCCGGCTCTGTGGTAATCAGCTTCAGCAGCTATTCCTATCCGCTGCGTCTGGCCGGAATTCTGGGAATGCGCCGGGCAAGGAAAACCCCGGTGGAGATTCTGACAGCCACCGATCTGGGTTTGACCCCGGAGGACTGCGGCCTGAAAGGGTCGCTTACCAAGGTCGTGGCAATGGAATCCCGCTTCCCCGGTCTGCGCCGGGGGCCAAAGGAAACGGATTTGGAGGCGGGTGTGCAGAATCTGCGCGTGCTTCTGCGGGAGGTGCGGCCATGAAGGAGATTCTGGTGTTATGCCCCTTCGGCGTGGATAAGGGCCTGCTCAGCAAGGCCGCCCGGCTTTCCGGCGGCGAACTGCGGGCTTTGGTTCCGGCGGGGGAGGCTGAAACCGCCGCGGAATATGGCGCAGGCCGCATTTTTGAACTCAGCGCCCCGGAAATTGGGGACGAAAGCGCTTTTGCCGCCTTTCTGTCGGAGACGATCCGCCGATGGGGTAGCCAGATCGTTCTGGCTCCGGCGACAGTGCGGATGCGGAATATTATGCCCATGCTTGCGTGGCAGCTGGACGCGGGACTGACGGCGGACTGCACCGCCCTGCGTATGGAGGGGGAGCAGCTGATTCAGACCCGTCCGGCATTTGGAAATTCCCTGATGGCGGACATCCGCTCTTTGAGTGAGATTCAGATGGCCACTGTCCGACCGGGAACGTTCCGTCCGGAGAAGCAGGCGGTCAAAACGCCGACCGTAGAAACCATCACCTACGTTCCCGACGAACGGGTGAAGCTCCGTTCCTTCGGAAGCTTCGCCCAGGGAAAGCCCCTGTCTCAGGCGGAGATCATCGTAGCAGGGGGCATGGGCGTCGGCTCCAAGGCGGGCTTTGAAAAGCTGGAAGCGCTGGCAAAAAAGCTGGGGGGCAGTCTGGGTGCGTCCCGCACGGCTGTGGAGGCGGGGTTCGTGCCCTATCGCTGTCAGGTGGGCATGACGGGCATTACGGTCTGCCCGAAGCTGTACATCGCCGTGGGAATCAGCGGCGCGGTGCAGCACTTGGCCGGTATGTCCGGCTCCGGGAAGGTCGTCGCCATCAATTCGGACCCGAAGGCACCGATTTTCGATTATGCCGACTATGGCATCGTCGGAGATTGGGAGGCCGTTGTAGATAAACTTCTTAAGGAGGAGAATTTATGAATTACAAGAAAACCTACGTTCCTGCCAAGGGCTACACGCCCATCTGCAAGATCGGCGAGTGCAGCCTGAAAAAGCTGGAGTTCGGCATCATCGAGCTGGACGCCGGGGAGAAGCTGCCTTTCTACACCGAAGACCGGGAAGTCGCCTTCATCATGCTGGAGGGCCACTGCAACGTTTCCTTCGACGGTGAGCGCTATGAGAACGTGGGAAACCGCGCCAACGTATTTGAAAACCGCAAGGCCGAGAGCTTCTATATGCCCCGTGAGCAGCATCTGGAGATCGAAGCCATCGACCATATCAAGATCGCCGTCTGCGGCACACCCGTGAAGGAAAAGACCGCCCCGCAGGTGCTTCGGGAAGACCATGTGGTGCTGAAGCTGCTGGGCCGCGTTCCCTTCCAGAGAGAGACCAGCTTCATCATCGACGGCAATTCCAACGCAAAAGTTCTGACCATCGGCGAGGCCTACTGCACCGAGGGCAACTGGGCGGGCTTCCCGCCGCACAAGCACGACGAGGACAATATGCCCGCCGAGTGCATCGCCGAGGAAATTTACTACTTCCTGTTTGACCCCAGGCAGGGCTTTGCCGTGCAGTGTCTGTACACCGCCGACGGCGCTCTGGACGAGGCCTACCGGGTGAAGAACGACGAGCTGGTGGAGTTCCCCTACGGCTACCACACCACCGTCTCTACTCCCGGCTACCAGACCTACTTCCTGTGGCTGATGGCGGGCGACTATCAGGGCTTCAACCGCAGCAACGACCCGGAGCACGACTGGGTCAAATAATTTCCTTTTATCCCCGGATGAACAGCTGCATAGGTTCATCCGGGGCATCTTCAATAGGATGGTGCGTATATGACAGATTACGTTTTGGGTGTGGATATCGGCAGCGGCAGCGTAAAGCTGACGCTGCTCAGCCGGGAAGGGAAGATCGCTGCCACCGCCGGCTGTGAGTATCCCACCTATTATCCTCATGTCGGCTGGTGTGAGCAGGACCCGGAGGACTGGTGCCGGGCGTTCAAGACCGCCTTCGGGGATATTCTGAAAACGGCGGGCGTCGGGGCGGAGCGGATCAAGGCCCTGTCCTTTGACGCGGCTACCCACACGGCGGTGCTGCTGGGCGAGCAGAAGCAGGTGCTGCGCCGGGCGATCCTCTGGACGGACCAGCGCAGCAAGGACGAGGTGCAGGAGCTGAAGGACACCTGCCTGGATACCATTATGGATCAGGCGGTGAATGCCCCCACCACGGTCTGGACGCTGCCTCAGCTGATGTGGCTGCGCAGGCACGAGCCGGAAATCTGGGGACAGATCCGCTATATCCTCTTTGCCAAGGACTATCTGCGCTACCGCATGACAGGCACCATGGAGACGGATACCATCGACGCGGAGGGCTCCATGTTCTACGACACCAGGCGGGAATGCTGGTCGGAGGAACTGTGCGCGGTGGGCGGCATCCGGAAGGAATGGCTGCCCCGTCTGTGCAGACCCACGGATGTGGCGGGCACCATGACCGGAGAACGGGCAGCGGAGTTCGGCCTTGCGGAGGGAACCCGGGTGCTGGTAGGCACTACGGACACGGTGATGGAGCTTTTCGCGGCGGGCAATGTGGAGCCGGGCCACGCCACGGTGAAGCTGGCCACCGCCGGGCGTATCTGCATCGTGACCGACCATGCGCTGGATTCCAAATTCATTTTCAATTACCGCCATGTGGTTCCGGGACTGTGGTATCCCGGCACGGCGACGGCCAGCTGCGCGGCCAGCTACCGCTGGTATCGGGACACCATCGGCCGGGAGCCGTTTGCTGAGCTGAACGTTCCGGCGGAGAAGATCGCTCCGGGCAGCGACGGCCTGATGTTCCACCCCTACTTAAACGGCGAGCTGACGCCCTACAATGACCCGGACCTGAAGGGCAGCTACACCGGCATCAGCTCCAGCCACACCACTGCCCACTTCACCCGGGCTACGCTGGAGGGCGTCGCCATGAGCCTGAAGGACTGCCTGAACACCCTGAACGGACTGGGCGTGGAAATGAAGCGGGTGCGCATCATCGGCGGCGGCGCGAAGGGAATGCTCTGGCGTCAGATCGTGGCGGATATTCTGGGACTGGAGCTGCAGAAGGTCAAGGTGGACGATTCCTCCTTCGGCACGGCCATGCTGACCGCCGTAGGCATCGGCTGGTTTGACAGCTTCGCCCACGCGGCGGAAACCTGCGTGGAGATCGACTCCGTTTCCAGGCCAGACCCAGCGACCCACGAACTTTACGAAAAGCTGTTCCTGAAATACAAGGCGGTGCATGACGCGCTGGCGCCCATTTACCGGGGGTGAGCCATGACAAAGGAAATACCGATTCTGGACAGCTGCGACGTGCTGGTCTGCGGCGGCGGGTTCGGCGGAATTTCCGCCGCGCTGGCGGCGGCAAGGCTGGGGAAACGGGTGATTCTGCTGGAAAAGCAGTACATTCTGGGCGGTCTGGGGACGGCGGGACTGATTACCTATTACCTTCCGCTGTGTGACGGCGTCGGTCATCAGGTTTCCTTCGGACTGGCGGAGGAACTGCTCAGACTGTCCATTTCCATGGGCGCGGAGGACGAATACCCCGCCAACTGGCTGGACAGCGCAGACCCGGCAGGACGGACGGAGAAGGATCACCGCTTCCGTGTGCGCTATAACCCATGGCTCTTTGCCATCCTGGCCGAGCAGGAACTGGTAAAGGCGGGGGTGAAGATTCTCTACGGCTGTTACGCTGTGGACGCGGAGGTGCGGGAAGACCGCATTCATTCGGTCATTGTGGAAAGCATCTCCGGCAGGCAGAGGATATGCACCCGCACCGTGGTGGACGCCACGGGAGACGCCTGCATTGCCCATCTTGCCGGCGCGCCGACGGAAACCAATCAGCAGGGCAACATTCTGGCGGCGTGGTACTACTCTCAGGGCAGCGAGGGTTACCGGCTCAACATGCTGGGCTTTTCAGACGTTCCGGCGGAGGAAGACGCCGGACGGACGGCGCGTCCCCTGCTTGACCGCCGGTTCGGCGGACTGGGCTGCGGGGAAGTGTCGGAAATGATGCAGTATTCCCACGCATCGACCCTGAATGACATCCGGAAGAAGCGCCGCAGCGACCCTTCGTGGGTGCCTACCGCCATTGCGACCATGCCCCAACTGCGTATGACCCGACGGATTCAGGGGGAATATACGCTGGACGAAGGGGAAATGCACAAATATTTCGCCGATTCCGTCGGCATGGTCTCCGACTGGAGAAAGCGGGGGCCGATTTACGAGGTCCCGTTTTCCACGCTGTATTCCGCCAAGGTGAAGAATCTGATCATGGCGGGGCGGTGTACCTCCGTGACGGACGCCATGTGGGATATCATGCGGGTGATCCCCTGCTGCGCTGTCACCGGACAGGCCGCCGGTACCGCGGCCGCGCTGACGGAGGATTTTTCCGCAATGGATATCCGGCAGCTGCAGCAGACGCTGAAGAATAGCGGCGTGATCCTCCACGAGCGGGAGCTGAATATTGGAAAATTATAAGCGAATCCAAAAATTATAATTGAAAAAGCTCCCCAAATAATGTATTCTTATAAAGTACAGACACTGGTTCTATGATACCCTGCACCGGCTGTGCAGGAAAGCATTCCGGAGGTTCGGCTTCCCGCGGAACACCGGAAAACAACAAAAAAATTTAAGAAATGAGGTACTCTTATGGCATATCAACACTGGTCCTATGACACCCTGCACCGGCTGTGCATGGAAGCGTTCCAGAAGTTCGGCTTCACCGAAGCGGAGGCCGATATCATTCAGGACGTTCTGCTGACTGCCGACCTGTACGGCATTGAGTCCCACGGTATGCAGCGGATGGTCCGCTACCACAAGTGCATCGAAAAAGGCATGATCGACGTCCATGCCAAGCCCGAAGTGGTGTTCGAGACCCCCATCTCCGCCGTCATCGACGCCCATGAGGCCATGGGACAGCTGGTTTCCCATAAGGCCATGGAAATGGCCATCGAGAAGGCCAAGACCACCGGCGTTGGCATCGTCTCCGTCCGGAACTCCAACCACTACGGCATCGCGGGTTACTATGCCAAGATGGCCTGCAAGGAAGGTCTGATGGGTTTCTCCTGCACCAACAGCGAAGCCATCATGGTTCCCACCTTTGCCCGGAAGGCCATGCTGGGCTCCAACCCCATCGCCTGCGCGTTCCCCGCCGAGCCCTATGATTTCTTCTTCGACGCTTCCACCACGGTCGTCACCCGCGGCAAGCTGGAAATGTACAACAAGATGGAAAAGCCCCTGCCCGAAGGCTGGGCGCTGGACAAGGACGGCCACCCCTCCACCAATGCTCCCGACGTGCTGGCGAACATCGTGGCGAAGAAGGGCGGCGGCATCATGCCTCTGGGCGGCTCCACGGAGCAGCTGGGCAGCCACAAGGGCTACGGCTACGGTATGCTGTGCGAGATCTTCTCATCCATCCTGTCCATGGGCGCGACCTCCAATTACTGCATGACCGGCGGAAAGGGTCAGATCTGCCATGGCTTCATGGCCATCAACCCTGCCTACTTCGGCGACCCCGCCGCCATCAAGGAACACTTCTCCAAGTATCTGCAGGAGCTGCGGGACGCACCCAAGGCCGACGGTCAGGAGCGTATCTACACCCACGGCGAGAAGGAAGTTGCCGCGGTGAAGCGCATCATGGAAAACGGCATCCCCGTCAACGACAACACCATGGTGGAAGTCCTTGACCTGTGCAACTATCTGGGCATGGACTTTGGCGCTTACTTCGGCGACTATCGTCCTCCCGTCAAGAAGGACGTTTTCAAGGGCAACTATTAAAAAACATAATTGGGAACCGGCCAACCGCCGGTTCCCGATGACAAACGTGTGGGAGGATTCTTTATGATCGCGATTCCTTACGGCAAAAGCCATCTGGATGTTGCATTTCCCTATAACGGTCTGCTGACCTCCCGTGTGGACGAGCTGAAAAGCGACCGCACCGGCAGGGAGCTGGTGGAGGAAGCCATGGCGTCGCCCATCGGAACGCCCGGTCTTGCCGCGCTGGCGGCAGGGAAGAAGCGCTGTACCATCATCATTTCCGACCACACTCGCCCCGTGCCCAGCCGGGACATCCTGCCCCCCATGCTGGCGCAGCTCCGGCAGGGCAACCCGGAAATTCAGGTGACGCTGCTGGTAGCCACCGGTTTCCACCGGCTCACAACGACCGCCGAGCTGGAAGCCAAGCTGGGGAAGGAAATTGCGGGTTCCGAGAAAATCGTCGTTCACGACGCCTTTGACCCGGAATCCAATGTTCAGATCGGCGTTCTGCCCTCCGGCGCACCGCTGGTCATCGACCGGACGGCGGTGGACACCGACCTGCTCATTGCGGAGGGTTTCATTGAGCCGCACTTCTTCGCCGGTTTCTCCGGCGGGCGCAAGAGCATCCTGCCCGGCGTCTGCGATAAGACGACGGTGCTGGGCAACCACTGCGGCGCGTTTATCGCCTCCCCTTATGCCCGCACGGGCATTCTGGAGGGCAACCCCCTTCACCGGGACATGGTAGCGGCGGCAGAGATGGCAAAGCTGGCGTACATCGTCAATGTGGTCATCGACGAGGACAAAAGAACGGTTGCGGCCTTCGCGGGAGACTTCCGGAAGGCGCATGAAGCCGGTGTGGCGTTTCTGCGGCAGTACTGCGAGGTGCAGGCCGTCCCCGGAAACATCGTCGTCACCTCCAACGGCGGCGCGCCGCTGGACCAGAACATCTACCAGAGCGTCAAGGGGCTGACCGCGGCGGAGGCTTCCGCCAAGGAGGGCGCGGTGCTGATCATGTGCGCCGAGCTGGCCGATGGCACCGGCGGTGAGGGCTTCTATACCTCCCTCCGGGACTGCGAAAGCCCTGCGGCACATTTTGCGCAGTGCGTCAACACCCCTCAGTCGCAGACCATTCCCGACCAGTGGGAGAGCCAGATTCTGGCAAGAATCCTCATGAAGCACCGGGTGATCTTTGTTTCCCGCCCGGAAATGGAGCAGACCCTCCGGGAAATGAAGCTGGACTATGCTCCCAATCTGGAAACCGCCATGGCCATGGCGAAGCGCGACAAGGGCGAAAACGCCTCTGTCACCCTGATTCCCAACGGCATTTCCGTAATGGTAAAATCATAAACTATTGTATCGACAAAGGAGAAAAATTATGGATTACGCAAAAGAGTCCCTGCGGCTCCACAAGGAGTGGGGCGGCAAGATCGAGGTCATCTGCAAGGTACCCTGCAAAACCAAGGACGATCTGTCCCTGGCCTACACCCCCGGCGTCGCCCAGCCCTGCCTGGAAATCCAGAAGGACATCAGCAAGTCCTATGAGCTGACCCGCCGCCATAACCTGTGCGCCGTGATCACCGACGGCACCGCCGTTCTGGGTCTGGGGGACATCGGCCCCGAAGCCGGTATGCCCGTTATGGAGGGCAAGTGCGCTCTGTTCAAGGCGTTTGCCGACGTGGACGCCTTCCCCCTGTGCGTCAAGACCCACGATGTGGATGAGTTCGTCAACGCCGTGTATCTGATGAGCGGCTCCTTCGGCGGAATCAATCTGGAGGACATCTCCGCTCCCCGGTGCTTTGAGATCGAGCGGAAGCTGAAGGAAAAGTGCGACATTCCCATCTTCCACGACGACCAGCACGGCACCGCCGTCATCACGCTGGCCGGTCTGACCAACGCACTGAAGGTCGTCGGCAAGAAGAAGGACGACGTGAAGATCGTCACCTCCGGCGCGGGTGCGGCTGCTATCGCCATTGTCAAGCTGCTGCTGTCCTCCGGCTTCAAGAACGTGACCATGTGCGACCGTAAGGGCGCGATCTACGCGGGTCGTGACGGCCTGAACTGGATCAAGGAAGAGATGGCGCAGGTCACCAATCTGGACAAGAAGGCCGGTTCTCTTGCCGACATGCTGGTAGGCGCCGATGTGTTCATCGGTGTTTCCGCCCCCGGCATGGTGACGAAGGAAATGGTGCAGACCATGAACAAGGACGCCATCATCTTCGCCTGTGCCAACCCCACCCCGGAGATTTTCCCGGACGAAGCGAAGGCAGGCGGCGCGAGAGTGGTTTCCACCGGCCGCAGCGACTATCCCAACCAGATCAACAACGTTCTGGCATTCCCCGGCATTTTCCGCGGCGCCTTTGACGTTCGCGCCAGCGACATCAACGAGGAAATGAAGATCGCCGCCTCCAACGCGCTGGCGAATCTGATCTCCGACGAGGAGCTGAACGAGAACTATATCATCCCCGCCGCCTTCGACCCCAGAGTCGGCCCCGCCGTGGCGAAAGCCGTGGCAGAAGCCGCCCGGAAGTCCGGTGTGGCAAGACTGTAAGAAAGAAATAGCGATAACAGCAAAGCGCCAGCATGGGAACGGATGTTCCCGTGCTGGCGCATTTTACTTATGATGCACAGCACTTATCCACCATTGGTGCTGTATGGAAAAGTCTGCCGCAGAGACGGCGGCATTCCGGCCTTTGCAGAGGTTTTTATAGGTTTTGCTTCGATTAAGGGAAAAAACCGGCTGTTTTTTAATCCTTTTGCGCATTGTTTTTCCTTCCGAAAAGAAGTATGATTTTGTCGATCAGATAAGTATCTTGGAGGAATCAAAATGACGGTGGCAGAGGCCGAAGACGAATACCTGAAAGCGGTAAGGCTTGGACAGAAGGAGTGTGCCGTGCTGCAGGGGAAGGGGCAGAACCCGTTCCCAGTGGTGCTGGATCAAATATTGGGCGACGGTGTTTCGGAGGGCGCGCAGAATGTCGGCACGCTGGAAATACCCATTGAACGCATCGTTGGCGTGAAAAGCGCGGGGCGAATTTCCGCTTTTTCGGCGGGCTTTTTTCCGCTGCTGGACTGCGAGTCGGAATTCGCAATGAAGTGGATGACGCTGTGCCGGGCGCATCAGGGGGACGAGGGCATCCGCGACCCCATTATTTGCTATGAATATCTGGGAAATTTCTATGTTCAGGAGGGAAATAAGCGCCTGAGCGTGCTGAAATATTACGGAGCAATCAGAATTCCCAGCGTCGTTTACCGGATCGTGCCGCCTATGAGCGACAACCCGGAAATTCGCGCTTATTATGAGTTTCTGGACTTTTTCAAATATACGCGGCTTTATGATGCCCTCTACACCCATCCGGGGTGCTACATCCAGCTGCTGGCGCTTACCAATCTGCCGAAGGACCGGGAGTGGACGGAGGAAGAACGCCGCCGTTTCCGGGCGTATTTTCAGTATTTCCGGGAGGCGTTCGATGCGCTGGGAGGCCGGAGCCTGCATATCCGGGCGGAGGAAGCGCTGCTTTTGTGGCTGCAGGTGCATCCCTTTACCGATTTGGGAACGCTGTCCGGCGCACAGCTGAAAAAGACCCTCGGCGAATTGTGGGAAAACGTGGTGGCAATGGATCTGCCGGATCTGGTGGTGCGGACGGAAGCGGCGGGAACCGCCGCAAAGCAGTCGCTGTTCGGCAGACTGTGGCGGCCGGGACATGTCAATGTTGCCTTCGTTCACCAGCGTACCGTGGAGACCAGCCCATGGACGTGCGCCCATGACGTGGGGAGAAAGCATCTGGAGGACGCTCTGGGGAACGCCGTCACGGTGCGCAGCTATTTTGGCGCGGACACGGCCGCTCAGGCGGAAGTGCTTCTGGAACAGGCCGTCGCGGACGGCGCGGAGGTGATTTTCACTACGACGCCCCAGCTGGTCGCGCCCAGCCTGAAGGTCTCCATCCGCTATCCCAAGGTGCGGTTCCTGAACTGCTCCATTCATATGCCTTATTCCACGGTTCGCACCTACTACAGCCGCATCTACGAGGGAAAATTCATCACCGGCGCGATCGCCGGGGCCATGGCGGACAACAACAGAATCGGCTACGTGGGTTCTTATCCGATTTTTGGCGTCCCCGCTTCCATCAACGCCTTTGCCCTCGGCGCGCAGCTCACCAATCCCAGAGCGCAGATCGAGCTGAAATGGTCGTGCATGCCGGGCAACCCGACGCAGGAGTTCATTCGGGACGGAATCCGCGTGATCTCCAACCGGGATACACCGGCGGAGGATAAGCTGCACACGGAGTACGGCACCTATTACATCGGCGGCAGCGGCGAATTTATCCCGTTGGGTTCACCCTGCTGGATATGGGGAAAGTTCTATGAAAACGTGATACGGGCGATCCTGTCCGGCACATGGGACGACATTCACGGGCAGGCGGTGAACGACTGGTGGGGGATGAGCAGCGGCGTGATCGACGTAAAGCTGGCGGACGATCTGCCGGAGGGCATCAAGAATCTGGCGCTCTACCTGCGCAGCGGCATCAAAAACGGAACGATCGACCCATTCCGCAGGAAGATCGTCGCACAGGGCGGCGTAGTCAAGAACGATGGCATACGGACGCTTGGGGCGGAAGACCTGCTTCACATGGACTGGCTGTGCGAGAATGTCCACGGCGCGATTCCCGCCTATGACGAGCTGCTCCCGATTTCCAAACCGACGGTGCGGCTTCTGGGCATTTACCGGGACACCATTCCGGCGGACGATGTTACGTAAACCATAGATCAAAAAAGGACGTGTTGCAGTGCTGCAATACGTCCTTTTTGCGTATCATACTGAACTCCAATTAAAATCTTTAAAAAAGATTTTAGGCAGCACCGCACAATTCGGCAAGAAGTCTCAGGCAGGATTTTTGTTCCAATTCAAAGTTCCGAAAATGGAGGAAT
>ENA-USUG01007007-USUG01007007.1-human-gut-metagenome-genome-assembly--contig:-NODE-7007-length-11318-cov-6.292323_pt1 | contig 11318 bp, 9 predicted proteins | sample MGYA00250059_ERZ773394 | MGnify/ENA primary metagenome ERZ773394 (study PRJEB29103, sample SAMN06111957) | human gut metagenome | biome: human gut; feature: ankylosing spondylitis patient; material... | reverse complement strand
AATACCCGTGAAGAACTGCTCAGACTAGACAATTCATCATTTATCAGAAATTACCCTCTATATTATCCATTCATATTACAGTCTTGAGCATTTTGTCTGCATCTGCTACGCGGACACGGACTTTGTCTCCCAGTTTGTATACTTTTCTGGTCATCTCGCCGCAAAGTTCATAGCTCTCCTGGTCAAAGACATAATAGTCATCCCTCAGCGTATTGACATGGACCAGACCTTCCACTGTGTTTGGCAGTTCCACATAGAGTCCCCATCCGGTCACTCCGGAGATAATTCCCTCGAACTCTTCACCCAGATGATAGGACATATACTCTGCTTTCTTCAACTTATCTGATTCACGTTCTGCCTCATCCGCACGTCTCTCACAGACACTGGACTGTCTTGCAACTTCGTCCAGAATCTCTCTGTAATGCTCGGTTCTGCCTTCACGCATCAGTCTTCCTCTTAAATTATCCTTGATAATCCTGTGGATCTGTAAATCCGGATAACGTCTGATCGGTGAGGTAAAATGACAGTAATACTTCGCAGCCAGCCCGAAATGACCGCTGCATTCTGTCGTGTATTTTGCCTGTTTCATGGAACGCAGTACCAGTCTGCTGATCATCGCCTCGTTCGGAAGTCCCTCAATTCCTTCGATGATCTGCTGGATTTCCTTTGGTGTGATCTCCTCTTTTGCTTTCTGGATCTTTACTCCCTGATTGTGAAGCAGTGTCAGAAGACTTTCTACTTTCTCAGGGTCCGGATTGTCATGTGTTCTGTATACAAACGGAATCTCCTCTGTACAGTATTCCTGCGCCACCGTCTCATTTGCCATCAGCATGAAGTCTTCAATGATCTTTGTCGCCACATTTGCCTCATATGGCTTTACATCAATGGCTTTTCCTGCTGCATTGAGGATGATCTTGCTCTCCGGGAAATCAAAATCAATGGAACCCCTGTGATGACGGCTGTTCCTTAAGATTCCGGACAGTTCTTTCATCATAAAGAACATCGGAATCAATGCTTCATAACGCTTCTTCGCTTCCTCATCTGTATCTTCCAGAATATTTTTAACATCTGTATAACACATACGCTCATCCACATTGATCACGGTCTCTGCAATCTGATGAGAAACAACTTTTCCCTTTTCATTGATATCCATCAGACAGCTTAATGCCAGCCTGTCCTCTCTCTGATTCAGAGAACAGATTCCATTGGAAAGGCGCTCCGGCAGCATCGGCACCACACGGTCTGCCAGATAAACACTGGTTCCACGTTTCAGAGCTTCTTTGTCCAGCGCACTGTTGTACTGTACATAATTACTTACATCTGCGATATGGACTCCCAGATGATAAATCTCTCCTTCTTTTGTCAGGGAAATTGCATCATCCAGGTCTTTGGCATCTTCGCCGTCGATGGTGACTGTCTGAAGATGTCTCAGATCCAGTCTGCCGTCTCTGTCTGCGTCCAGCACATGATCCGGAACTCTCTGCGCCTGTTTCATAACTTTCTCAGGAAACTCACTCGGGATTCCGAAACTCTTCACGATTGCCAGAATGTCCGTGCCCGGTGTACGGATATTTCCCAGATTCTCCTTGATCTTTCCTTCCGGATTCTTATTCCTGGAACCATAATCTGTGATCACTGCGATTACTTTGTCCCCGTTTTTGATCCCTGCTGCTTCTTTTCTCGGGATAAAAATATCTTTGGAAAATTTCGGATTATCACTGATCACAAAACCGAAATCACGATTTAACTGATAAGTTCCCACGATCTCCGGCATGCCGCGTTCCAGGACCTTGACAACCACGCCTTCTTTACGCTTGCCTTCTTTCTGTCCGTCACGGATAATGATGCGTACTTTATCCTGATGCATGGCAGTGCCTGTATCAGACTCAGGGATAAAAACATCCTCATCCTGTCCTTCAATCTCTACGAAACCAAAGCCTTTCGGATGTCCGATAAAGGTTCCCTCTGCCTGAGTTCCTTCCAGATATTCATCCTCATAACCATAATCTTCATCCGAAAAATCCCTGTCTCTGTTTCTTCTGTATTTTTTATCTCTGTCTTTCTCTCTGCCTCTGTCTTTCGTTTTCTCTTTCTTTTTATCTTTTTCCCAGTCTCTGCCCTTCTCTTTATCCTTGTCCCTGTTTTTATCCTTATTCTTATCTTTCTTCTTTACTCCGTAGTCTGCGCCATAATCTTCTCTCCGGTCATCGTAGTAACGGTCATCTTTTTTCTTCTTCCATTTTCCTTTGACCTTTTCATATCTGCCTTTATGGTCAACAGATACCTTACCCTCATCACAAAGCTCATCCAGAACATCATAGAGGTCTCTCTTTTCCTCTTTTGACAGTCTCAGAAGAGTGGCAATCTCGCGAAGTCTCATCGGTTTGTAAATGGGATCTCCCAGCAGTTCCAGCATAAACTTTTTTCTTCGTTCTATATCTTTTTTGCTCATGTTACTCCTTTAATCTTATCACTCATTTCATTACATATCATAGTTGGAAGTGTAATACATTGTAAGAATATCCTGCGGCAGCCGCTTCCGCAATATAATTCTCCCCGCCACAGTCAATCCCAGTCCAATCCTGCCAGGAGGACTTTTTTATGTCATTTTATTTATATCATGGAAACATTACTGAGTGGTTTTCCGTGACATAAAAAACACCCTTGTACGTGACAAGAGTGTTTCCAGTTTCTTTCTGATGATTAGCCCAGCATATTTAATGCTACAGATAATACAAAAAATAAAACGCCCATAATAGTAGTAGCCTTCACAAGACCGCCCTCCATGGAACGACCTTTGTTCTTACCCCAGTATGTCTCTGCTGCTCCGGCGATGGCACCAAGTCCCTGCTGTTTGCCTTCCTGCATAAGAACTACGACTGTAAGAGCGATGCAATCTATTATGAAAATGACACTCAGAATAATCTTAACAATCTGCACTTCGTTACACCTCCTAATCAACTGAGTTTCATTGTAACATAGCCGGAAGGGGATTTCAACTACATTTCAGAGTTTTTAACAGCTTTTTTAACAGCTTCCTTCTTTTCCGGCAAAAGGATTCTCATATATTGCAAGCTCTCCCAATGCCTCATGAATACGCAGAAGCTGGTTGTATTTTGCGTTTCTGTCTGAACGACAGGGAGCCCCGGTTTTAATCTGGCCGGCTCCTGTGGCAACTGCAAGATCGGCAATAAAGGCATCTTCTGATTCTCCTGACCTGTGGGAGATGACCGCATGGTATCCGGCTTTCTGTGCCATCTCCACAGCATCCAGCGCTTCCGAGAGAGTTCCGATCTGATTTACTTTTACCAGAATCGCATTGGCAGCCTGCAGTCTGATTCCGCAGGAGAGACGCTTAATATTGGTTACAAACAGATCATCGCCCACAAGCTGAATCTTTTTCCCAAGGCGTTCCGTCATCTGTTTCCAGCCTTCCCAGTCGTCTTCTTCCAGCCCGTCTTCAATAGAAACAATCGGAAATTTCTCAATCAGTTTCTCATAATAATCGATCATCTCTCCGGTATCTCTGAGGACTTCCTCCCCTTTCATTTCCCCTTCTCCCGGAAAAACATACACCCCTCTTTCTTCATCATACAGTTCACTGGCAGCGGCATCAATGGCGATGCAGATATCTTTCTCCGGCTCATATCCGGCTTTTTTCACTGCTTCCATGATCAGTTCCAGCACACTTTCCGAATCAGGAAGATCCGGCGCAAAGCCTCCCTCATCGCCTACTGCTGTGGACAGATTTCTGTGCTTCAGGATGATCTTAAGGAACTGATACACTTCTGCGCACATGCGTATGGCATGTTCCATGTTCTCTGCTCCTACAGGCATGATCATAAATTCCTGTAAATCTACAGTGTTATCTGCGTGACGGCCGCCGTTAAGAATATTCATCATCGGAACCGGCATCTGTCTGGTATGGCAGCCGCCCAGATACTGATACAATGGAATACGCAGTGCCGCTGCCGCTGCTCTGGCGACTGCCATGGAAACGCCCAGCGCTGCATTCGCCCCCACACTGCTTTTATTGTCTGTACCATCTGTCTCAATGATCTTCTGATCAATATAAGACTGATTCAGGGCATTCTCTCCCAGAATTGTCTCTGCCAGTCTGGTATTTACATTGTCCACTGCTTTCTGAACGCTTAATCCAGTGTAGCAGCCTTTTTCTCCATCCCGCAGTTCCACTGCCTCAAATTTCCCTGTTGATGCTCCGGAAGGAACGATTGCCCTTCCTGTATATCCATTCATCCCGATGATCCCTTCGCCTACTGTTACTTCCACTTCTACAGTTGGATTTCCTCTGGAATCAAGTACTTGTCTCGCGTGAACCCTTCTTACAGGCAGATAACGTAACATTTTAGAACCTCCTGCTGATTTTTTACTTTCTATGACTTTTTTAATCTTTAAGTGTTTTCAGTGCTGTTGATCCCACCACCTTTATCCTCCGTCTTACAAAAAGACAGTTCCTGTTTCCTCCATGCATAATCATACCCCTCGAGAGATCATAACACATGAACAACGTCAAAAGGATAAAAGCATCCACTTCGCTACGTGGCTCTACACCAAATAACGACTTGAAACAACAGCTCATAGTCATAGCTTTTCCTGTTGTCTCTGGTAATATACTGAAATCTTATGGATTTACGGCGTTAATATTTTCAGAATATTTTATTATTTCAAATCATTTTATTTGTATCTTTTAATTATTTTTATAAATTTTCTATTTTTACGCTTGACATTCCAATCGTTATCTGTTATAGTAAGCTCATAAAACAAAAGGGATTAAGAAAATAAAAAAAAGAAAAGGAGTGAGACCACCGAAAACATAACTTCTTCTTTATAATTTAAGAAAGCGAGGTACAGACCACCAGAATAACAGGTTTTCACAATCGTGATTCATAATTTAAGAAAGGCAGGTACGGACCACCAAGAACTTAAAGCTTGAAATCCAAATAAGTTTTATAAGAAGTTCCTATTAATCTAAGGAAGGTACAGTCCAATGAAAACTTAACGATTTACCTTATTTTTAAAACGCAACATTCAATCAATACAAGGAAGGTACAGTCCAATGAAACAGTAACGATTTACCCTATTTTTAAAACGTAACAATTCATCAATATAACGAAGGTACAGTCCGATGAGAACTTAACGATTTACCCTATTTCAACTCAAACATGAAACATTCCTCAAAAAGTAAAACAAGGAAGGTACGGACCAATGGGACAGTAAACGAAACATTTGATTTTATCTATCTTACATAAAACTTCAAAGAAAGCGAGGTATCATCCATTGGATACAGAATCATAGCAGGAGCCACAGTAGAAAATAAACTGATGGCTCTTTTCTTTTGCATTTTTTGCATTTTCCCTGTTATATCCCGTCATATCTTTATATCTTTTATCTTTACTTCTGTTTGTTTCCATGGTATTTGCATTTTTCTCCTTTTCCTTCATATATTAATAATAATATCAGTCTCCCGAGGTTCACATCCCTATGAAACAGAAATATAAATACATATCCTCTTTTACCAGATTCTGCTCTGTAAAATCCGCCAGAATCCTTCTCTTATTCTGCGCTGCCGCCTGCATCGGTTCTGCTGCCGGAAAAATTGTTTCTCATTACACCCGGAACCAGCAGGCACTGCCCTCCTCTTCCCAGAGTTCAAGCTGGGGACTCAGTTTTCAGGAAGAAGGGAAACGCCCTGTAGGAAATGCCACCATCGAAGAATTATCCCAGTATGATGCCTTCTTTGCCGAAAATACAGAGGAAAAGAAACTCTATCTTACCTTTGATGCCGGATATGAAAATGGAAATACACCTGCGATTCTGGATGCATTGAAAAAGCATCAGGCTCCGGCTGTCTTTTTTGTTGTCGGGAATTTTATTTCTGAGAATCAGGACCTGATCAGGCGGATGGAAGCAGAAGGCCACACGGTCGGAAACCATACGATGACGCATCCGGATATGTCAAAGATTTCCACGCAGAAATCTTTTCAGAAGGAATTATCCGGTGTGGAAGAAATTTATAAAGAGATCACCGGAAAAGAAATGACCAAATTTTACCGCCCGCCACAGGGGATTTACAGTACACTGAATCTGTCTATGGCGAAAGAAATGGGATATCATACGTTCTTCTGGAGCCTTGCCTATGTGGACTGGTATCAGGATAACCAGCCTGACCCGCAGGAAGCAATCGCAAAACTTACAAAAAGAATTCATCCCGGAGCCATTGTCCTGCTGCACAGCACATCCTCCACCAATGCACAGATATTAGATGAACTGTTAAGTAAATGGGAAGAAATGGGATATTCGTTCCATTCTTTGAATGAATTAGTTTCTGCATCTTAGGCAAACCAAATCCCACATACAACTTCATTTGCAAAAAATAATATAACTGTTCAGTACGTTCACAGTTACACTACCAAAAAGAGATGCACTCCGTAAGGAATAAATCCCATGGAATGCATCTCGTCTTGTTTCTATAGCAATCCTCGTAAATAATGCATTTAAGACAGTTCAGCAGAGGGTGAAAGACAAGGAAGATATCTGCAGGCGTGCTGACGCACGGCAAAGATATCTGACGCAGGATTTCACCCTCTGATGGACTGGATTAAGATGCGTTATTTTAGAGGATCGCTATAAATCAATACTTATGAGAATATCAATTTATATTTCCTATATTATTCAGCGTCTGCTGCTTCTGTTTCTTCAGGTTCTTCTGTTGTTTCTGCGTCTTCTGTATCATCGGATGTTGAATCTGCATCTGTTGTTTCTGCTGCATCAGCATCTTCTGTTGTCTCTGCTTCTGCATCATCGGAAGCTTCTTCGCTGTCCACAACACCACCTTCAACAACCAGGTCTTCCGGATCAATGTTATCGCCGTAAACTGGTTTCAGAGTTTCTTCGAAGTCTGCATGGAAGAACTGCTCGTCTGCCAGAGATTTGATTTCATCGTTGATTGCGTTCAGAAGGTCTGTGTTGCCTTTCTGTACAGCAGGTGCGATTGTGTCGATGTCGCCAAGGGATTCGATTCCTACAGAGAATCCTTCATTCTGCTGAGCCCATGCAAGTACCTCTGTGTTGTCTGTAGAGAATGCATCTCCTCTGCCATCAAGAAGTGCATCATATGCTTCCTGATATTCATCATATTTTACAAGTTCAATGTCCGGATAGTTGTCTGTGAAGTATGTTTCTGCTGTTGTACCTTTTACAACAATCAGTTTCTTACCTTCCAGATCTTTTACATCTGTGATCAGTGCATCATCAGGAGAAACAACACCAAGAGCTACTTTCATATATGGAAGCGCGAAGTCTACTTTCTCTGCTCTGTCATCTGTTACTGTAAAGTTTGCAAGAATTACATCAACTTTTGCAGACTGAAGATATTCTACACGGCTTGCAGCTTCTACATAAGTAAACTCTACATCATCTTCGCTTCCGAGAAGGTCTTTTGCAAGTCTCTTGCCAAAATAAACATCATAGCCCTGAACCTCACCGTTTTCATCTACATATCCGAATGGGTTCTTGTCGCTGAATACACCGATCTTGATTGTTCCATCTTCTTTGATCTCATCCAGAGTACGGGCCTGTGCAGTGTTTCCACCATCATCTGCTGCACTTACAAGAATACTTCCTCCAAGAAGTGTTGTTGCTGCCACACCTGTTGCTAATAAAACTGCTAATACTTTTTTCTTCATGTCCTTTTCCTCCATATTTAAAAAATATTTTGATTTTATAATAATTTTTATAACTATCTGTTGTCGTATCCTGCTGTCAGCCAGGTTATTATGACTCATTTCAGAATTTATACAATATTCTTATATTTTATTTTTCACTGTTTCATAATGGAAACTGTTCAGAAACTGTTTTGCTCTGTCTGTCTGTGGATTGTCAAAAAACTGCTCCGGAGTATTCTCTTCTACAATATTCCCTTTATCCATGAAGATCACTCTGTCTGCTACAGATCTGGCAAATTCCATCTCATGTGTGACGATCAGCATGGTCATTCCTGTTTTTGCAAGTTCCAGAACTACCTGAAGTACTTCTCTTACCATCTCCGGGTCAAGAGCTGCTGTGATCTCATCCAGAAGCATGATCTCCGGATGCATCAGCATGGCACGTACAATGGCAACTCGCTGTTTCTGACCACCGGAAAGCTGTCTTGGATAGTTGTCTTTCTTATCCAGAAGTCCAACTCTGTCCAGAAGCTGTTCGGCCTCTTTCTTCACTTCTTCTTTATTTCTTTTCTGTACTTTCAGTGGTGCCAGAAGAAGGTTATTTAAAATTGTCATATTCGGGAAAAGATCGTAGCTCTGGAAAACCATTCCGATCTTCTCTCTGACTTTACTGATATTGTTTTTTTCTTTTTCGTAGCTTACGCCATCGAGTTTCAGCACACCGCTGTCAATTCCCTCCAGGCGATTGATACATCGCAGAAAGGTACTTTTTCCACATCCGGAAGGTCCTACGATTACTACCACTTCTCCTTTTTGCATGGAGAAAGAAACATCATCCAGAATAGGAACATTGTTTACATATGATTTTTTTAAATGCTCTACTCCTAAAATCGGCTGTCCCATTCATTTATCCTCATTTCTATTAGTCTGCGAATTTCTTTTCCAGGACTCTGGAGAGTCTGGAGAACGGAAAACATATGATAAAATACATACAGAATACTGCTCCGTATACCCAGAGGGCCGCTGTCGGGTTTGTATATCGGGATGCATCTATGATCTGCTTTCCTACTTTTAATACTTCTACGACTCCGATCAGAGCTACCAGTGAAGTAGTCTTGATCATTCGGGTGAGAAGGTTGACTGCGGAAGGAAGAAGTCTTCGGATGGTCTGCGGAAGGATGATGTAAAGATACACCTGCCATTTGCTTAATCCAAGTCCGTATCCGCTGTCGTACTGATGTTTCGGAATGGAGATCAGTGCGCTTCGCACCAGGTCTCCCATCTCTGCGGTTCCCCAAAAGGTAAATACGATTACTGCTGCTGTCTCACCGGTAAGGTTCATTCCCAGATGCTTGGCTGCTCCGAAATATACCAGAAACAAAAGCACCAGCTGTGGCATGATTCTTACAATCTCAAGGTAAATACGACAGATAAATTTGATTATTTTATTTGGAATGTTCATTACCATTCCGAGAAGAAATCCAAGGATAATGGAAAACACCATGGAAATCAGTGCGATTCTTATTGTTACCCACAAGCCCTGCCAGAGTCTTAATGAGTTGATTCCTTTGAAAAGAACCTCAATCCCCATATTCTGCATAGCGGACTCTCCTTTCTACAAATGAACAGATCAGTGAGATCGGTAAAAGTATGATCAGATATGCTATTACCAGCATCATCAGGGCTTCATCTGTTTTGTAATAAATTCCAATTAAGTCTTTAGTCACAAACATCAGATCTGCAAGTGCTACTGCACTGAATACGGAAGTTTCTTTGATAAGAAAGATTGCATTGGCACAGAATGCAGGAATAGAATTAGACACTGCCTGTGGCAGGATGATGTTTGTAAATACCTGGCGGTTGCTCATTCCGAGACTTAATGCGGATTCTACCTGAATCGGTGGAACATTGTCCAGACCACTTCGGAAAGCCTCTGCCATGTAGCTGCCACCCAGGAATGCCAGACCCGAAATTGCACATTGTTCGGAGCTGAGTACGATTCCGATTTTTGGAAGACCGAAGTACAGGAAGAATAACTGTATCAGCAGTGGGGTGTTTCTCGATAATTCTATGTAGCATTCCACGATCTGGCGAAGTACCGGAATCCTGAAATACTTGATCATGCTACAGACAAGCCCTACGATGATTGCGAGGATCACGCCGATCACTGCCATGTGAAGAGTGAGCTTCGCAGCTTCTATATAAAGAGGTGTCTGTTCGCGGATAAATTCAAAGTCCATGGTTACGTTTTCTCCTTCTCTGACCTTTAGCAGACGAGTTTTTCATAAATTGCATCTGCAAGTTTTTTATGTCCATATTCATCCAGATGTTCCTGATCTGCTTCGCCCGGCTGCGCATAGGCGGAAGCCTGTAAATAGGAAATGTTTCTTGCTTTTGCAATTTTCTCATATACCCGGTGGAGGTTCAGGGATACTTCTCTGGATCTCTTATCGAATTCCGGATCGAAGTTTTCTTCCCAGATCCGTTCTCCAAGATAGATTGGAGATACCAGAAGAATTTTGGCATCCGGATTTACGGTGTTGATCTGGTTGAGGAGCTGTTCGATTCCCTGTCCGATGACTTCCGGGGTTGCGCTGTATACGCTTTTACAGTCGTTGGTGCCAAGCATGAGGACGATGGTATCTACTGGTCTGTGGCTCTCAAGGATTGCAGGAAGCATTTCTGTTCCTCTTCTTTCTGTACGGAATGGATCGTCGAATACTGTAGTTCTTCCACAAAGACCTTCTTCGATTACTCTATAGCCTTTTGTTCTTACTTTGTCATCCAGGATGCTGGTCCAGCGGGTGCCCCATCCATATCTCTGATTAGTAGTTCCCGGGATTAAACCGTATGTATTGGAATCGCCGAAACATAAGATTTGTTTCATGTCTTGTCACCTTCTTAACTGATTTTTTTGATACAGGTTTTTGCTTCTCCTGTTTTCATATCTATTTGATAGGAATACTATACAATCTTTATTTTGGTTTGTCAATCCCTTTTTTGCATTTTTTGAAAACGTTTATTTTTATATTATAAAGGGACGCTCAGAAATATTTTTATTTTCCGTGCGGTTTCGGGACCTAAGATATTCTAAGTCCTCAAAAAGCTGCTAAAACCATGAGAATCCAGAGCCAAACTCGCTGCGCTCAGACAGTGTCTCTGGATTCTCATAACGCAGTTTTTTGAGAACTAAGAATATCTAAGATCCCTGCAAATGCACGGAAAATAAAAATATTTCTGAGCTGAGCATCGATTGTGATACTTTTTCTTCGCAAGTAAAACTTTCCTGCATAAAAATACGCATTATTTCATAGACATAGACTTGGAATCTTCAAACACTCTAAATCTCACAAATACAGCTTTTATATTGAATATTTTTTATAAAGCAAAAGAGCAGCTACTACACCTGGCACATTGGTGTAATATCTGCTCTTCTTCGTGCGATATTCTGTTATAGATTATAGCACTGCCATTCTTATTTATGCAATACCTGTTCTACTGCATTTTTCCAGCCTGCATATTTCTGGTTACTGTTCACACGCCACTATCCCGAGATATACAGCGCGAATTTATGCGATTAGCATAAATTCTGTGCATCGCGAAGCGTGTTACTGAGAACGGAGTGAACAGTAA
>ENA-USUG01006995-USUG01006995.1-human-gut-metagenome-genome-assembly--contig:-NODE-6995-length-11343-cov-4.108379_pt1 | contig 11343 bp, 8 predicted proteins | sample MGYA00250059_ERZ773394 | MGnify/ENA primary metagenome ERZ773394 (study PRJEB29103, sample SAMN06111957) | human gut metagenome | biome: human gut; feature: ankylosing spondylitis patient; material... | reverse complement strand
GGTTCATCGGAGGAGCTATTCTGATTCTGGGAGGGCTGCGGGAATGTTGGACGAAGGTGGGCTGGACGCTGAATTCAAAGAGCTCGCGCAGGCTGAATATGAAGAAAACAAGGAAAAAATGGCGTTTCTGGAGGAACGGCTTAAGATCCTGCTGCTGCCCAAGGATGAAAATGATGACCGGAGCGTCATTGTGGAGATCCGAGGCGGCGCGGGCGGCGAAGAAGCCGCCCTGTTTGCGCACAGTCTGTTCCGCATGTATACGATGTATGCCGAAACGCGAGGCTGGAAATATGAGGTGCTGAACGCCAACGAGACAGAGCTGGGCGGTATGAAGGAAGTGAGCTTCTCCATCGAGGGAGAGGGGGCGTACAGCCGCCTTAAATTTGAAAGCGGCGTGCACCGCGTACAGCGCGTGCCGGAGACAGAGACACAGGGCCGCGTACACACCTCTACCGTAACTGTAGCCGTAATGCCCGAAGCCGAGGAGGTCGAGATCGACATCAACCCGGCTGACCTGAAGATCGACACGTTTCGTTCCTCGGGCGCGGGCGGCCAGCACATCAATAAAACTTCATCAGCGATCCGCGTCACGCATCTGCCCACGGGGATGGTCGTGGAATGTCAGGACGAGCGAAGCCAGTACAAGAATAAGGACAAGGCGCTCAAGGTGCTGCGCAGCGGATGGCGGCCTCGTCGATGAAGGCCTGCTGGATGTCGGACAGCTCACCGTTCGGGCCGAGCAGGCTCTCGAGCGTGCGGATGTGCTTGCCCTCCGCCCACACGGCGAGGTAGATGCACGAATTGAAGCACTCGCCGTCGATGATGACGTTGCACGCGCCGCACTCGCCGACCTCGCAGCCCTTCTTCACGGATGTCAGGCGGAAATCATTGCGCAGCATGTCCGTCAGTGAGGCGCGGACGTCCACGATCTGCTCGACGTCCTTGCCGTTGATGTTGCAGCGCACGAGCTTATACTGCTTGTTCATTTTACCGCACCTCCTGCAAGCTCGATCGAGCGGATGAGGCAGCGCCGCGCCAGCTCGATGGCGATGTGCTCGCGGAAGGCCTTCGAGGCGCGCCACGAGTCACGCGGATGGATGTCCTGCAGCACGGCCTGCGCGAAGGCGTCGACCGTCTCGCGGCAGACCGGGCGGCCGTTGGCCTGCGCCTCGGCGCTCGGGGCGCGCATGGGCACGGGGCCCGCCACGCCATAGGCGATGCGCGCGCGGGCGATGGTCTTTTTGTCTTCGCTCAGCACGACGTTCACGGAGCAGCCTGTCGTGGCGATGTCCATGGCGTTGCGCATGGCGTATTTGATATAGTGGCCGAAGCAGTTTTCATAGCTGGCCTTCGGGATGAGGATGGCCGTCTGGATCTCGCCCTCCTCTGCGCGTATGTCCACCTTGCCCGCGCGGAGGTAGAAGTCCTTGATGGGCAGGCGGCGCACGCCGTTTTTGCCGGTCAGCTCCACGATGGCCTCCCACGCGTGCAGCGTGGAGGCGGAGTCGGCGGACGTCACGCCGTTGCAGGTGTTGCCGCCGATGGTGCCGATGTTTCGAATTTGCGGGCCGCCGACCATGTCGACCGCCTCGCCGAGCACGTTGATGTATTTCCGGATGATGGGGTCGCGCGTGATGTGGGAAAAGCTCGTCAGCGAGCCGATGCGGATGTTTTCGTCCTCGTCGATGCAGATGCCGCGCATGGCGTCGATGCCGTAGATGGAGATGAGCTCCGCCCCGGCACGCTTGCCCTCGCGCATCTGCACGAGCACGTCCGAGCCGCCTGCGATGATCTGCGCCTCCGGATGCTCCAGACGCAGGGCGACGGCCTCTTCCACGGAATGCGCCTCGTAGAGCGCTTTCATATCATACATGGGCGGTTTCCTCCTTTTCGAACAGGCCCGCCTTCTCGAATGCGGCGAAGAGAACGTGCGGGGTGATGGGCGCGACGTCGATGCCGATGCCCGTGGCGTTCAGGATGGCGTTGCGGATGGCCGGCGCGCCGGAGCAGGCGGGCGGCTCGCCGAGGGCCTTCGTGCCGTAGGGGTTCGTCGGCTCGGCGTTCTCCACGAACTGGGCCTCGAGATGCGGGTGATCCATCATGGTCGAGAGCTTGTAGTCCAGCAGGTTGTTGTTGAGCGGGCGGCCGGTCTTCGGGTCGAACTTCAGCTCCTCGGACATGCCGTAGCCGATGGCCATGGACATGCCGCCGTGCACCTGCGCCTCGGCAAGCTGCGGGTTGATGAGCTTGCCGCAGTCGTGCACGTTGATGAGCTTCAGCAGCTTCACCTTGCACAGGGGGATGTCGACCTCGACCTCCGCGAACGAGCAGCCGAAGGAATAGGCGTTGTTCTTGATCTGGTAAGTAGATTCCGCCGTCAGATGCTCGGAGTGCGACAGGCTGTAGAGCGCCTCCGTGGCAAGCTCGCCGAGCGTCATCAGCACACGGCCGTCCGTCCTGCGGATGATCCTGCCGTCGACGATGTCGAGCAGGGCGGGCATCTGGCGCGTCAGCTCGCAGGCGTACTTCAGGATGCGCTCCTTGAGCAGCGCACCCGTCTGGGCGATGGCGAAGCCGCCGACGTAGGTCTGGCGCGAGGCATAGGCGCCCGTGCCGAACGGCGTGACATCCGTGTCCTGCGCCGTGACGACGTGCACGTCCGAAACGGGGATGCCCACGGCATCCGCCGCCATCTGGGCGAAGGCGGTGTCGCAGCCCTGGCCGATCTCCGTCTCGCCGGTCTGCAGCTGGATGGAGCCGTCCTGATTCAGGACCATGCGGCACGAGCAGCTCTCCAGGCTGATGGGCCAGACGGCCGTGTTGTACCAGAACAGGGCGCAGCCGACGCCGCGGCGCACGGGACCGGTCTGGTTTTCGTATTCGCGGTGCTTGCGGCTGTAGTCCATCCACGCCTCGCCCTTGTCCAGCACCTGATTGAGCGTGTCGGAATGGTTCTCGTTCTTCGAGAAGCCGTCGACGAAGCCGACGGGCATCATGTGCTTGCGGCGATACTCCAGCGAGTCGACGCCGAGCACGCGGCAGACGTCCTCAATGTGCGATTCGCCCGCGAACATGGCCTGCGGGATACCGTAGCCGCGCATTGCACCCGCGGCGGGGCGGTTCGTGAACACGGTGTAGGCGTCGCCGTCGACGTTGGGGCAGGGATACAGCTGCGGGAACGCGCCCATGCCCTTGGCGACGATGCCGTGGCCGTGGGAGGCGTAAGCGCCCTGGTTCGAGAAGCACTCGATCTTGCGCGCGGCGAAGGTGCCGTCCGGCCGCACCCACGAGATGATGTGCGTGCGGATGGCGTGGCGCACGCGGTTGCAGACGAACGTCTCCTCGCGCGTGCAGTCGAGCTTGACGAGGCGGCCGCCCACGACGGTGGAGAGGTAGGCGCACAGCGGCTCATACAGCGCGTCCTGCTTGTTGCCGAAGCCGCCGCCGATATACGGCTTGACGACGCGTACCTTGCCCCAGGGGATGCCGAGAGCCTGCCCGACGACGCGGCGGACGATATGCGGGATCTGCGTGGAGGAGTAGATGACGATGCGCCCGGCCTCCATGGAGGCGAAGCACATGTGGTTTTCGATGTGGCAATGCTGCACGGTCGGCGTGTCGTACCAGCCTTCGACCTTGATGAGGCCCGGCTCGCGGCTGGCCTCCTCATAGTTGCCGTTGCGGATGGTCGTGTGGGCGAGGATGTTGTTCGGGAATTCCTCGTGCAGCTGCGGGGCGTCGGGCTTCATGGCCTCCTGCACGTCCAGCACGAAGGGATATTCCTCATATTCCACGCGCAGCGCGCGCAGGGCCTGCGCGGCGGCGACCTCGTTCTCCGCGACGACGGCGGCGATGTCATCGCCGTAGAAGCGCACGCGGGACGTCAGCAGCAGGCGGTCGGCGACGTCCTGATGGTGCGGGTCCGTCGACCACGGATGGCCTGCCGTGGGGAATTTGATCTGGGGCACGTCGAAGCAGGTGACGATCTTCACGACGCCCTCGATCTGCTCGGCGGCGCTCGTGTCGATGGACTTGACCACGCCATTTGCGATGGTCGAATGCAGCACGCGCGCGACGAGCGCACTGCGGTCACAGAGGTCATCGCAGTACTTTGCGCGCCCGGTTGCCTTGTCGAATGCGTCCACACGGCGGACGCTCTTGCCAACCTCCATGGGGGACCCTCCTTTTGGATCGCAGCAGAATTCCGGCAAGGTGCACAGGTTCTGCGGGAGATTTCTTTGTAATTTGAAGTATAGCATAAATTCCGCAGCGTGGAAAGCGAAAACGTTATTCTATGTTATAGATAACGGATAATTCGGCAATGGCGAACGCTCCGGCTGGAAAACCCCGCCGATTGCGGATATACTATAGTTAAAAACGGAAAATGCAGGGGAGCGGACAGCCGGGCCCGGCGCTGCACGAACGATTCGCACGGGCTATCGCTAAAACGGTGATGGCTCCCGGATTTGTCATTGCGAGGCCCCGAAGGGGCCGTGGCAATCTCGCAGTACCATGTCGGATATCAGGAAAGCCCAGGCGAAAACGTGATCGGTTGCGTGAGATTGCCACGTCGGCCGTTGGCCTCCTCGCAATGACAAACTTGGGGGCCATTGCCTTTTTAACATTAGCCCGCACTTCCCGCCGGTGCAGTGCCGGGAGGGGCATGCCCCTCCCCTACAATACTGCATGCGGTCGGCGATGGCTTGTACGGGCTGCAACTGCCTTCCCGAGATTGCCACGGGCGCGAAGCGCCCTCGCAATGACACATCAAGGGGCGTGCGCAGGGAACGGTGCACGGCATCGATTTGGCTGTCCTTATGCCGCTTCGCGGACGGGCCTGGCTGTCCCCGCCCCTACAACGCACGACCGGTGCCCCTGCGAAATTTTCCATATTCCATTATCCCTTTTACTGGAGGTATCACCATGCTCGGTTGTGTCATCATGGCGGCGGGAAACGCCGTGCGCTTCGGCGCGAACAAGCTCGAGGCGGAGCTGGACGGCAAGCCGCTCATCCGCCGGGCATTCGAGGCCGTTCCGGCCGGGGTGTTCGACCGCGTCGCCGTCGTCACGCAGTATCCTGCCGTCGCAGCCCTCGCGCGGGAATTCGGTTTCGAGCCGGTGCGCAACGACCGGCCCGGCGACGGGCTGAGCCGCACGGTCCGCCTCGGCACGCAGGCGCTGGCGCAGTGCGACGGCATCGCCTTCCTTGTGGCCGACCAGCCGCTGCTGTCGGCATCGGCCGTGCGCGCGGTCGTGCGGCAGTGGCGGGAGCATCCGTCGTGCATCGTGGGCGCGGCCTGCGGCACGCGGCGGGGCAATCCGAACGTGTTCCCGCGGGAATTTTTCCCGGCCCTGTGCGCGCTCGAGGGAGACCGCGGCGGCAGCGCCGTCATCCGGCAGTATCCGGAGCGCTACCTTGCCGTCGACGTCCCGCCGGAGGCGCTGGCCGATGTCGATACCCCCGAGGCCCTGCGCGCCATCCGGGATACTCTGTAGGAAACGGCATACAGCAAATTGAAAATGGGAAAGGAACAGGAAAAAGCTGCGCTCATCCGCCGGTTGTGCGCTGTCGGGGAGAGGTATGCTTCTTCCCCACAAATTCCATATCATAAAACAACGAACGGCACGCTTTGCGTGCCGTTCCTGTTATTTCTCATTCCACGCGGAGACGTGCGGGGAGGGCGGCATCCGGGGTGACGAGCACCGTGCGGTAGCGGTCATACACGACCATGCCGGGCTTTGCCCCGTTCGGCTTGCGCAGGAAGCGCACGGGCGTCACATCGACGGGGACGTTCTGCCCCTCGCGCGCCTCGGAGTAGTAGGCCGCAAGCTCGGCCGCTTCCGTGATCGTCCCGTCCGGCGGCTGGATGCCTGCGCACGCGATGATAACGTGCGTGCCGTGAAATTTCTGCACATGCAGCCACAGGTCGTCGCGCCGCGCCGTCTTGAGCGACAGCTGGTCATTCTGGCGGTTGTTGCGGCCGACAAAAATGTCGAAGCCATCCGACGAGCGGAAGTGCATCGGCTTTGAGGGCTGCTGCCGGGCCTGCTTGCGGCGGTCCGCCGGGCGGACATAGCCTCCGGCCTCCAATTCCGCTCGAATCTCGCTCAGGTCGCGCTCATTTTCGGCGCGGGCCAGCTCCTCGAGCACGCCGCCCAGATAGGCCTCCTCGATCTCGCCCTGCGCGATCTGCTGCGTGAGCACCTGCTCGGCATGCTTGGCGCGGGCGTAGTCCTTGTAGAAGCGCGCGGCGTTCTGCTGCGGGGAGAGGTTCGGCTTGAGCGGAATTTCAATTTCGCGCAGATCCTCGTCATAAAAATCCTCGGCGCGCAGCAGCGTCTGCCCGCGCGTGATGGCGTGCAGGTTCGCCGTGACGATGTCGCCCTGACGGCGCAGCTGCTCGCGGTCGTGCGTGGCCTCCAGCTCCTGCCGCTGCAGCTCCAGCTTGCGGCGCGTGCGCTCGTGCAGGTTCGAAATGGCCTTGCGCAGCGTCTGCGACCGCTGCCGCATGCGCTCGGCGTGGTCCGTCTCGGTGTAAAAGCGGTCGAGCAGGGCGGAAAAGCTTTCGCACGGCTCGGCGCGCAGATAGCCGCCATATTGCTGAATGTCGCGATAGGTGAAATCCGTCGGTGCGCCGTCCTTCCACAGCAGCATGGGCTGCATCTGTACGGGCGGCAGGGCGGCGAACTCCGCCGTCAGGAATGCCGCCAGCCGCGCGGCGTCCAGCGTGGAGATGGGCGCGTCCGTCTCGCCCGCAAAGCGGAACGACAGCTCGCGCGCGATGAGCGGCGACAGGCCCGCAAAGTGGGCCAGCAGCCATTTGTCCAGCCGCATGGCCGCGTCCGGCCGGGAGAGCAGGGCAAGAAGCCCGGCCTCCGTCGTCTCCTGCGGGATGCTGCGGTCCTGCCGCGGCGGCTCGTGATAGAACAGGCCGGGCAGCAGCTGGCGCAGCTCGGACATTTCAAAGTCCACGCGCCGCAGGCAGTCGAGGATGCGGCCGTCCGGCCCCGTGAGGATCAGGTTGGAATTGCGCCCGACCAGCTCGAGGATCAGGTGCTTGCGGCAGGGCACACCCAGCTCGTCCGTGCAGTCGAACGTCAGGTCGAGCATGCGCTCGGCCGCGGGCTGGCGGATATCGGCAAGCCTGCCGCCCGCCAGATGCTTGCGCAGCAGCATACAGAACATCGGCGGCTGCGCGGGATTTTCCAGCTGCGCCTGCGTCAGGTGGACGCGCGGCCGGTTGCCGTTGGCGGACAGCAGCAGTCTTCCGCCGCCGTCGCGCCCGCGCAGCTGGAGCACGACGGTGTCGCGCGCGGGCTGCTGGACCTTGTCCACGCGGGCCCCGACGAGGGCGGGGCGCAGCTCTGCGGCGACGGCCGTGAGAAACATGGCGTCAAATGGCATGGTCTTCCTCCATCATGGCGGCAAACAGCGCCTCGATGCGCGCGGTCTGCCCGGAGAGATACAGTGCGCCAAACAGGGCCTCCAGCCCCGTTGCGCGGGCATATTCGCCCGGCGTGGCGTGCTTCGGAATGCCGTGAGGATGGGCGTTGCGGCCGCGGCGATAGACGGCGGCCTCCTCCGGCGTGAGCAGGGGCTGGATGCGCAGGGCAAAGCGCGCCTGCGCCGGGGCCTGCACGAGCGCGACGGTCTGCTGATGCAGGCGGCCGTTCGTTGTGCCGCCCTCGACGCACAGCTTTGTGCGCACGAGCAGCTCAAACACGGCGTCGCCGATGTGCGCCAGCGCCAGAGACGACATGGCCAGCAGCTCCTGTTGGGTCATTTGCGGATGAAAATAGTCCTGCATGGCGCAGTCGCCTCCAAGATGATCGAATTTTGGATGATTTTGAGTGATATTGCCGGGCTGCTTTTGCGTGCTGTAGGGGAGGGGCATGCCCCTCCCGGCACAGCGCCGCCGACCCGTACAGGCTTTCGTTAAAATGAAACCGGCCTCCGATTTGTCATTGCGAGGAGGCCAACGGCCGACGTGGCAATCTCGGGGAGGCACTTCCGACTCGTACCGGCCGTCGATAAAACGGTATGCACCAATTGCGTCTGTAGCGGCGCTCACTGAGCGCCTTGTACAGAGACATTCAACGGCAGGAGGGCACTGGTGCACCACGGCACTCCCCTGATGTGTCATTGCGAGGAGCGAAGCGACGTGGCAATCTCACAGTACAATGCCGGATAACAGGGAACTTCCGGCGAAAACGTGACCGGTCGCAGGAGATTGCCACGGCCCCTTTGGGGCCTCGCAATGACAAATCTGGGAGCGCGGCGCTGACAATGGTGCCCTGCACCGAATGGGCCGTCCTTATGCCGCTTCGCGGACGGGCGAGGCATGCCTCGCCCCTACATTTGGCCTTTAATGCTTCCGCCATGTTGCGGGGCTGAGGAGCAGCAGCACGGGGAACAGCTCCAGCCGCCCGAGGAGCATGTCGAGCGTCAGCACGACCTTCGACAGGGCGGAGAAGTTCGCATAGCTGCCGAACGGGCCGACCTCGAGGCTCAGGCCCGGGCCGATGTTGTTCAGCGTGGCGAACACGGATGTCACGCTCGTCTCGGCCCCGAAGTTATCGAGCGAGACCAGCAGGATGGACACGACGGCAATGGCGGCGTAGCAGATGAAGAACGCCATGGTGCCGCGGATGACCTCATTGCTCACGCGCTTGCCGTCCATCGTCATGACCTCCACGGAGTGGGGGTGCAGCAGGTGGCGTGTCTCGGCGCGGGCCGTCTTGGCCAGGATGAGCACGCGGCTGACCTTCATGCCGCCGCCCGTGGAGCCGGCGCACGCGCCGATGGCCATTAGGATGAGCAGCACGGTCTTGGAAAATTCCGGCCATTTCGCAAAATCCGCCGTGCCGAAGCCCGTCGTCGTGATGACGGAGCCGACGGAGAAGGCCACATGGTGGATCGTCTGGAACACGGTGGGGAAGAACCCGCCCGTGAGCAGCAGGTTGGCACTGATGAGGACGATGGCCCCGAAAATGATGATAAAGTACCAGCGCACTTCGCTGTTGTGCCACGCGAGCCTGAAGCGGCGGCGCAGCAGGAAAAAATACACCGAGAAATTCACGCCGAACAGGACCATGAACACCGTCGTCACGGCCTGCAGGTAGGCCGAGTAGTCCGCAAGGCCGCTGTTGCGCACGGAAAAGCCGCCCGTACCGGCCGTGCCGAAGGCAAGGCACAGGCTGTCGAACCACGTCATCTCGCCCCAGCCGAACAGCACGCCCAGCCGGTAGAACAGGATCTGCAGCAGCGTCATGGCGCAGTAGATGGCATAGAGGATCGCGGCGGACGTGCGCATCTTCGGAACCATCTTGCTCACGGAAGGGCCGGGGGACTCGGCGCGCAGCAGATAGATGCTCTCGCCGGACAGCGGCACGATGGCCAGCATGAATACGAGCACGCCCATGCCGCCGAGCCAGTGGGTGAAGCTGCGCCAGAACAGCAGGCACTTTGGCAGGTCCTCCACGGCGCGGAGGATGCTTGCGCCGGTCGTCGTAAAGCCGGACATGGTCTCGAACACGGCGTCGAGATACGACGGGATCGCCCCGGAGACCGTAAACGGGATCGCGCCGACGAGCGAGATGAGGATCCAGCTCAGTGCGACCATCACGAAGCCGTCGCGCGCGTGCAGCTCGCGGCGGCGCTTCGGCCGCAGCAGGATAAAAAGACCGCCGAGCAGGCCGCTGCCTGCGGCCGTGGCAAGCAGGACCCACAGCTCCGGCTCGCCGTAGATCACGGCGACAATGCACGGCAGCAGCAGGAAGGCCCCGATGACCAGCAGCACGTCGCCCAGCAGGGAGAGGATCATGCGGTAATTCATGCTTTCACTCTCCGCTTGTCCAGAATGTCGTCCAGATCGTCGAGGCCCGTCGCCGCCGTCACGACGACGACGGTGTCGCCCGGCTCGATGGTGTCGCGGCCGCCGGGGGTGATGATCCGGCCCTCGCGGTTGATGGCCCCGATGAGCAGGTTCGGCCGCGTGGGCAGCTCCATGAGCGGCCTGCCGCAGACGGCGGACTTCTCCGTGGCGCGGAACTCCAGTGCCTCGGCCTTGTTGCCGACGATCTTATAGAGCGTCTCGACGTTCGAGCCGAGCGAGTTCTGCATAGCGCGGACGTAGCGGACGATGTGGTCGGCCGCGATATAGCGGGGATGGAACACGCTTCCGAGGTCCATGCCCTTGATGATGTGAGAGAAGGTCGTGCGGTTGATTTTCGTGACGATCTTCGCGCTCGAGACGCTGCGGGCATAGAGGCTCATCAGCACGTTTTCCTCATCGATGCCCGTCAGCGAGGCCACGGCGTCCATCTTTGCAATGCCCTCCTCGGCGAGCAGCTGCTCACTCGTGCCGTCTCCGTGGATGATCGTGGCCTCGGGCAGACGCTCTGCCAGCGAGTCGCACACGGCGGCGCTGGACTCGATGATCTTCACGCTCGCGCCGAAGTCCAGCATCTGCCGCGCGAGGTAGTAGGAGATGCGCCCGCCGCCGAGCAGCATCACGCGCTTGACGGGGTTCGTCTGCACACCGATCTTGTGGAAGAACTTTGCGGCGAGCTTCGGACTTGCCACCACGCTGATGCGGTCGCCTGCCAGCAGGGTGAAGCTGCCGTCGGGGATGTACACCTCGTGCTGCCCGCGCTCCACAACGCACACAAGCGCGCCGGACTGCAGGCGGCCGAGGTCGGAGAGCTTCATGCCGTCGAGTATGGAGCCGGGGTCGATGCGCATCTTGTGCAGCTCCACGCGGCCCTTCGAGAACGTGTCGATCTTGATGGAGGCCGGGGCGCGCAGGATGCGCGCGATCTCCGTGGCGCTGGCCAGCTCCGGGTTGAGCGCCATGCTCAGCCCGAGGTCGTCCTGAATGAGATGCAGCCCGCTCGTATATTCCGGGTTGCGCACGCGGGCGATCGTGTTGCCCACGCCGAGGCGCTTGGCAATGAGGCACGAGAGCAGGTTCTGTTCGTCCGTGGACATCACGGCGATGACAAGATCGGCAGAGGGCACGCCGGCCTCCACCTGCGTGTCCATGCTGATGCCGTTGCCCTCGACGGTCATGACGTCGAGCGTGTTGCCGATGGCGTCGAGCGCGGCCGTGCGCGTGTCGACGACGGTGATCTCGTGACCCTCGCGGAGCAGCTGCTCTGTCAGCGTCGCGCCGATCTTGCCGGCTCCGATGATAACAATGTTCATTCCCGAAAAGACTCCTGTATGGTGAATTTCAAAATGATCCAATTGATTTGATTACAACTTTGTAGCGGCGGTCACTGCGCAGCCGTTGGCGGCTTTGCCGCCTTACGGATGCGGCGTGCCCTTTACGGGCGGTGAGC
>ENA-USUG01006993-USUG01006993.1-human-gut-metagenome-genome-assembly--contig:-NODE-6993-length-11347-cov-96.770896_pt1 | contig 11347 bp, 11 predicted proteins | sample MGYA00250059_ERZ773394 | MGnify/ENA primary metagenome ERZ773394 (study PRJEB29103, sample SAMN06111957) | human gut metagenome | biome: human gut; feature: ankylosing spondylitis patient; material... | reverse complement strand
CATCACAATAGTCGCTCATTTTAAAAGCATAACCAGAACTCATTTTATAACAATCAGAAAACTTACGCTGTTCCCAAGCGTAAGTAAATTTTTCATATCAGACAATATATTTGTCGCTTCTTTCATAAGAGTCCTTTTTTGATAACATTTTTTTATTAAAATAACATTTATAATGTTACTATTCATTGTTTATGTTATCTTAATTTCTCTCTTACCAGCATCAATGCATATCCCATCAGATTTTGTCCTTTCCATTCGCTTGGATCTAATCTTTTCGGATCACTCATAGACAATCCGATGCCCCAAATCTTATCATTCACGGCTGCCTCTGCAAGAACTGCATTGTCTGTATCGAGCAACGCTCTTTTTAACTCCGGATTCTGTGTAAATTTCGCCATCAGACCTTCATAGACGATAATCTGTCTCATGCCATTCCAGACATGATTATCAAAGCCAGCTACCTTACGTCCTAGCTCTTTGATATAAGCTACATCATCTGTTGCAAGTATCTGTGCCGCAATATTTTCATCGTGAAACCGTAAAGCTTTTTGATGCATCATATATTGTTCCAACGAAGTATATTTCACATCACCAATTGTAAAATCAGACAGATACCAATTACTGAAACATCCATTTTCTTCGTCTGGATTGTGAAATGTTATTACTCTCACCCTGGTTCACCCACCTTTTGTACCGCTAAATCCAGTTCTAAATCATGCAATCCCGGATATGCTTTCTTCAAGAAACTAAGCGGGATTTTCTTCACAACCTCCCGGCTTGGAATATTATAAAACCACTGATAATATGCATAAAATTCACCTACCCAATCCGGAAGGAATCCAGCAAGTGCTTTTCCATCTTTCAATGCATATTCTTCGGTTTTGCAGAAATACTCCCACAAAGTTTTTGCATCCATCGTGTTCACATATGCCTGTGATTCATCGATGCTTTTCCGTGTGTTACTCTGCATATAGAAATTGATAAAATCCTCTGTGTCCTTATCCGGGAATGTTTCCGCAACATAATCGAATAACTTTCCCTGATTCTCAACTACATCACTTAAATATGCTTCTGCGTATGCTCCCATACCCTATCACCTCTACAATAATGTACTAAATACCTTCGTTACCTTATTTGCTTCTGAATCAACCAGTTTTCTCATATTATCTCTGGCTTCTATATCCCGTTGATTGTATTGTTCATTAAATTCACTATATGGAACTGAGATCATATCTTCCTCGATTTCATGCAATTGTGCATATGCCCGTTCTGATTTGATACAATACTGGATTCCTAAACCGCCCAATGATAACAGTTCCTCCAATATATCCATATCTATGTTGTCGCGCACAAATTCTTTTGCAATATAAAAGTACGATGCGTCGGCTCTCCACCCCTTTATCACATCATAGTCACTTGTATCAATTCCGTATTTATCAATGAACTTCGCCGCTAACATTCTATATCTTTTTGAATCTGCCGCATCCCGATGCTTCATAAGCTCCGCTAACCAGTTCAATACATCTTTTTCTTGAAAATCGAGAATCTTCAATCCAGTACAATCTAATTCATATTTATGTACCCATCCATTTTCGCTATTCGGTACACAAACCGCCCACTCCTTGGCTAGATTCAATACTTCCGTCAGATAAAATCCACGACCATAATCATGTTTATCATTTCCACCACCAAAGACAGGCGTCACTATTTTATTTTGTGTTCCATGATATAAAATAATTTTACCCATTCCGTAATCCCTCCATGAACCGCTCAATCCTTTTACATTTCTGCTTTAATTATACTATCTAAAGAAAAAATGTATATACAATACAAATTTGTAAGGAATCGCTTCCAAAATCTAGCGTTTACATATTAAACAAACATATTTTGTAACATATATTTCTTCAATTCTTTCAATTTTTCACACTTACGTTGATGAAGAGTGATGAGGTGGTCGAGTCGCATAAAATAATATCCTATTCTCACCTGTTCCTCATATTGGGGAAATGTTGCAGGAATGATTGAGAGTGTTGGAAATTGCACTCGTTGTTTTTCTATTAATGATCCTGTCGCAAATGTCTTATACAACGCCATAGCTTGTGGACTTTTCAGCCAAGTATTTATATAATATGAATCATATCCTTCATTCGTAATCATAGTTGTATAATACCCAGAAACTGCAACGCTTTTGGACATTCCATTGTATCCTACAGCGCCCAAAGTCATGTTCATAGGGTTATATACAATGTCTCCAGATCGAACTTCTTTAAATCCTGTATCCTTCTTCACAAGAAATTCTCTATTATATCTTTCAGATTTCGGCGTTAATCCATCCTCTACAGTCAAGCTCCATAATTCTATTTCTTTTTTATTAGGGTCAACAAAATTTGTAGTTTGTTCAAAAACATCACCTAACTTACGCTGTTCCCAATCGTCCGTAAATCCTTCAAATCGGATTTCTGGATTTTTCTCACCATTTTTCGGAAACATTTTTTGCAGCATAAATTTTTTGAGTTGTTTTGTTTCGTCACACTTACGCTGATGAAGAGTGATGAGGTGGTCAAGGGCAGTAAAATAGTCTCCTATTTTCTTCTGTTCTTCAGCATTATTAGTTATAAAAACATTAACTCTTCCAATCTCATCTTTGTTGATTTTTTGTGGTATCGCAGTAACTAAAGTACGCTCTCTCAACCCCTTTTGAAATACAGATGTTTTCATTGCATTGCTTAAAAAATACGAATTAATTTCTTTCGGTTTTAACAACGCTAGACTAACATAAAATGCCACTTTTTCCTTAGTCTGCACAACATTTGTAGTTCCCACATCACCTATTCTGGTCATAAGAATATCCCCCTTTTCAGGATACACTTTATAATCCCTTTCAAAAGCTTCCTCAGATATATATTTCTCTGACTTTAATGTTGTAATATTCTCAACAGATAAAAACATAATACCTGAGTCTTGATATTGTGGTGTTTGGTGAACTCCATCATAAATGCCAACCACTTCTCCCAACTTACGCTGTTCCCAAGCGTAAGTAAATTTTTCATATCAGACAATATATTTGTCGCTTCTTTCATAAGAGTCCTTTTTTGATAACATTTTTTTATTAAAATAACATTTATAATGTTACTATTCATTGTTTATGTTATCTTAATTTCTCTCTTACCAGCATCAATGCATATCCCATCAGATTTTGTCCTTTCCATTCGCTTGGATCTAATCTTTTCGGATCACTCATAGACAATCCGATGCCCCAAATCTTATCATTCACGGCTGCCTCTGCAAGAACTGCATTGTCTGTATCGAGCAACGCTCTTTTTAACTCCGGATTCTGTGTAAATTTCGCCATCAGACCTTCATAGACGATAATCTGTCTCATGCCATTCCAGACATGATTATCAAAGCCAGCTACCTTACGTCCTAGCTCTTTGATATAAGCTACATCATCTGTTGCAAGTATCTGTGCCGCAATATTTTCATCGTGAAACCGTAAAGCTTTTTGATGCATCATATATTGTTCCAACGAAGTATATTTCACATCACCAATTGTAAAATCAGACAGATACCAATTACTGAAACATCCATTTTCTTCGTCTGGATTGTGAAATGTTATTACTCTCACCCTGGTTCACCCACCTTTTGTACCGCTAAATCCAGTTCTAAATCATGCAATCCCGGATATGCTTTCTTCAAGAAACTAAGCGGGATTTTCTTCACAACCTCCCGGCTTGGAATATTATAAAACCACTGATAATATGCATAAAATTCACCTACCCAATCCGGAAGGAATCCAGCAAGTGCTTTTCCATCTTTCAATGCATATTCTTCGGTTTTGCAGAAATACTCCCACAAAGTTTTTGCATCCATCGTGTTCACATATGCCTGTGATTCATCGATGCTTTTCCGTGTGTTACTCTGCATATAGAAATTGATAAAATCCTCTGTGTCCTTATCCGGGAATGTTTCCGCAACATAATCGAATAACTTTCCCTGATTCTCAACTACATCACTTAAATATGCTTCTGCGTATGCTCCCATACCCTATCACCTCTACAATAATGTACTAAATACCTTCGTTACCTTATTTGCTTCTGAATCAACCAGTTTTCTCATATTATCTCTGGCTTCTATATCCCGTTGATTGTATTGTTCATTAAATTCACTATATGGAACTGAGATCATATCTTCCTCGATTTCATGCAATTGTGCATATGCCCGTTCTGATTTGATACAATACTGGATTCCTAAACCGCCCAATGATAACAGTTCCTCCAATATATCCATATCTATGTTGTCGCGCACAAATTCTTTTGCAATATAAAAGTACGATGCGTCGGCTCTCCACCCCTTTATCACATCATAGTCACTTGTATCAATTCCGTATTTATCAATGAACTTCGCCGCTAACATTCTATATCTTTTTGAATCTGCCGCATCCCGATGCTTCATAAGCTCCGCTAACCAGTTCAATACATCTTTTTCTTGAAAATCGAGAATCTTCAATCCAGTACAATCTAATTCATATTTATGTACCCATCCATTTTCGCTATTCGGTACACAAACCGCCCACTCCTTGGCTAGATTCAATACTTCCGTCAGATAAAATCCACGACCATAATCATGTTTATCATTTCCACCACCAAAGACAGGCGTCACTATTTTATTTTGTGTTCCATGATATAAAATAATTTTACCCATTCCGTAATCCCTCCATGAACCGCTCAATCCTTTTACATTTCTGCTTTAATTATACTATCTAAAGAAAAAATGTATATACAATACAAATTTGTAAGGAATCGCTTCCAAAATCTAGCGTTTACATATTAAACAAACATATTTTGTAACATATATTTCTTCAATTCTTTCAATTTTTCACACTTACGTTGATGAAGAGTGATGAGGTGGTCGAGTCGCATAAAATAATATCCTATTCTCACCTGTTCCTCATATTGGGGAAATGTTGCAGGAATGATTGAGAGTGTTGGAAATTGCACTCGTTGTTTTTCTATTAATGATCCTGTCGCAAATGTCTTATACAACGCCATAGCTTGTGGACTTTTCAGCCAAGTATTTATATAATATGAATCATATCCTTCATTCGTAATCATAGTTGTATAATACCCAGAAACTGCAACGCTTTTGGACATTCCATTGTATCCTACAGCGCCCAAAGTCATGTTCATAGGGTTATATACAATGTCTCCAGATCGAACTTCTTTAAATCCTGTATCCTTCTTCACAAGAAATTCTCTATTATATCTTTCAGATTTCGGCGTTAATCCATCCTCTACAGTCAAGCTCCATAATTCTATTTCTTTTTTATTAGGGTCAACAAAATTTGTAGTTTGTTCAAAAACATCACCTAACTTACGCTGTTCCCAATCGTCCGTAAATCCTTCAAATCGGATTTCTGGATTTTTCTCACCATTTTTCGGAAACATTTTTTGCAGCATAAATTTTTTGAGTTGTTTTGTTTCGTCACACTTACGCTGATGAAGAGTGATGAGGTGGTCAAGGGCAGTAAAATAGTCTCCTATTTTCTTCTGTTCTTCAGCATTATTAGTTATAAAAACATTAACTCTTCCAATCTCATCTTTGTTGATTTTTTGTGGTATCGCAGTAACTAAAGTACGCTCTCTCAACCCCTTTTGAAATACAGATGTTTTCATTGCATTGCTTAAAAAATACGAATTAATTTCTTTCGGTTTTAACAACGCTAGACTAACATAAAATGCCACTTTTTCCTTAGTCTGCACAACATTTGTAGTTCCCACATCACCTATTCTGGTCATAAGAATATCCCCCTTTTCAGGATACACTTTATAATCCCTTTCAAAAGCTTCCTCAGATATATATTTCTCTGACTTTAATGTTGTAATATTCTCAACAGATAAAAACATAATACCTGAGTCTTGATATTGTGGTGTTTGGTGAACTCCATCATAAATGCCAACCACTTCTCCCAACTTACGCTGTTCCCAATCGTCTGTGAATCCCTTAAATCGAATCTTCGGTGTATTCATATCTTACACCTCCTCAAGCACACGAATAAACGCCTCAACAGCCTCTTTCGTCGCATCATCCTGGAAGGTCAGTTTTTTCATCATTCCGACTAACGCTGCATTTTCCTCTTTGATCTGCTTGTCTGTCTCGCGTATACTCTGTGTCAATGCCTTTAAGTCGATTTCTTCCTCTTCTTCCGTTGTATCCACATATCTTGGGATGTTCAAATTGAAATCGTTTGCCACAATATCATCATAAGACGCGAGATATGCTTCTTTCTCTACCGTCTTACGATTATTGTATAATTCCAGAACATGATCGATATGTTCCTCTTTCATCACATTTTGCTTTTTTTCTTTTTCGAACAATTTAGATGCATCGATAAATAACACATCGCGCCCTTCGCGATGCTTCTTCAACACGATAATACAAGTAGGAATCGACGTATTGTAGAACATGTTCGATGGCAGACCAATCACAGCATAGATCGAACCATTTTCCAGTAATGTCTTCCTTATGCTTCCCTCTGCTGCCCCACGGAACAACACACCATGCGGTAACACAATCGCCATAGTTCCTGTCTGTTTCAGATGATAGAAACCATGTAACAAAAATGCATAATCTGCCTTTGATTTCGGTGCCAGCTTTCCACCGTAATCCATAAATCGCTCATCCTGTTTGAATCCTTCTGCCGCCGACCAATTTGCAGAATACGGTGGATTCATCGTAACTGCATCAAACTCTGTTTCTTCATCGGTTGGCCAGTCTGCATCCAAGGTGTCTCCATTTCGCAGATGCTGATTCTCCGGCAGTACGCCATGCAAAAACATATTCATACGAGCAAGGTTGTAAGTGGATGGCATCAGTTCCTGTCCGTAATATTTGATAAAGTCCGGTTCTGTGGAATAATTTCTACAGCTAAGCATCAAGGAACCGGAACCCATACACGGATCATATACCTGCAATCCTTTTTTATTTTCCTGTCCGGTCATCGCGATCCGGCATAAGATCTGCGCCGGTCCATGTGGTGTATAGAATTCTCCCGCTTTCTTTCCCGTTTCCGAAGCAAACTGACCGATCAGATACTCATATGCATTTCCCAGCACATCGCCCTCGGTATGAATCAGATCTGCATCATCCAACACCTTAATTACTTCTGCGATCGTTGCGCTCTGCTTCTGATCTCCGGTTCCCAAACGATTCGAATACAGATCTACATCTGCAAAAAGTCCATGAAACAATTCATCCGACTCTTCGATCCGATTAAATGCTGCCTGTAATTTCTCTCGATTGAATGAGTTGTTTTTCGCATCCTTTAAGATACTGACATAGGTCATGTCCGGATCTAATGTATAATGCAAAGATTCTTTCAGTTCCTCCAGCAGCTCCTCTGCATCTTCACTCTCCATAATTTCTTCGTAGGCTGTCTGTGCCTCTTCCAGACTATCCGGCTTTGCATCATTCAGCAGATCATACACTTTTGATAGATACGAATCTGATAAATATTTATAGAAAACCAATCCAAGCAAGTATGTCTTGTACTCATTGGCGTCCATCTTTCCACGCAGTACATCCGCCCCACTCCATAGTACCTGCAATAAATCTTTTCCTTCTGCCATTTCTATATCCTCCCTCATTCGTCTCTTCTGTTATAATTCACTTACGCTTAATTCTATCATAATTGTGCGGATGATAAAAATAAAATTTTTGATTTTGAATTTATTAGAATTGATTATTTTCCCACACCTCAACATTCCCCCTTGCATTTCCCCGTTTCCTGTGCTATAAAGTAAACAGTGTTTACCGAAGGAGTACAATTATGCGCGAGAGCACAAAAGCGACCAGAGCAACAATTTTACAGAGTGCGAAAGAGATTTTCTTGGAATGCGGCTATCAAGAAGCATCCATGCGAAAAATCGCTGCGCGGGCAGGCATTACGCCTGGTGCGATATACAAGCATTTTTCAGGGAAGGAAGAAATGTTCGGTGAGATATTCGCAGAGAGCGGAAATAAGCTGATGGCACTGAGTGAGTCCATGCTGGATATTGACTTTTCGGCAATGTCCGACGAGCAGCTGATGCAGGTATTCTATTCCCGCATATCCATCCGGACCCTCGAGCTGTTAGAGGACGATATGCAGCTCTTCCACATGCTGTTAAAAAACGATTCCGGCACCTATATCCGGAACTTCCGCAAAGTTTATATAGCGCGATGCAACGAATTCGCAACGCGCTTTTATCATGAATTATATGTACGCGGACTTGCGAAGAATCAGCTATCTGAGAAAACATGCTACATGCTGTCGTTGTCTGAGTTCTCGATGATCTGTGAGATGATTGCCGATGATACCAGCAAGGATGGCTTCACCGAAGAAATGAAGCAGGCATTTTTAGAGGCGATGGATGTGCTGATGCACGGCATCGAAGCGACACTTGGATTACAAGTCCAAGATGTGCCAAGTCATTGAGATAGATTTTGCTAAGAAAGGATGATTTAGTTGAAGTACGGATTCTCACAGAAATTATTTGGATATTTTTATCACAGCTCCTGCATGAAGCAGGCAAAAAGGCAGCATTTGCAGATTGACAGCAAGGCGATCAAACAGGAATACCGCGCCATCCTGACACGCGCCAAGGATATCGGCAAATCCCGGCTGATGAGTTCCTACTGCATGGGCGCATATTTCATCGCATTAAACCGGAACACAACCTTATCCCCGGAGGAATGTTATGCCCTGTACAAGGATGGACTTTCCGCCAATCAGTTGTTCCACAAGGTCGTAGGAAATGCAGACAGCTATCTCGATGTGAAGAAGCTTCCAGCCCGGAAAAAGTGGTCTGCTGACTCCCATAAACGGAAATACGAAAATGACTGGGTGGTTGACATCTTAGAAGGCGGCGCGAATGATGATTTCGAGCTTGGCTATGATTATCATACATGCGGCATCTGCAGTCTGTGCCGGGATGAGGGCTGTTTCGAACTTGCCAAATATCTCTGCCGCATGGACTACGTGCTTGCCGACATGATGCATATGCGCTTAGTCCGGACACAGACGATCGCAGAAGGTGCAACTTACTGCGACTTCCGTTACAGCCGGATTGAGTCCGCTTCCGGAAAGAATTCTTAACAATCGCCCTCCCGCTTCATGATTGCCCGCCGCTTGCGATCCACTTCGATCCATTCATCGAGCGTGAGCGGGACATAATCCGAGAACATACAGAAACAGTTGATCATCTGGCAGGGAATGGAAACCATTTCTTCCTCGCCTGATTTTCCAAGCACCGGACGCGTGGATGCACGCGTCTGGCGCTGAAATTCATCGATCAGATACTCGTCATATGTATCATGTACATGCCCGTACAACATATACGTCTTCGGTTCTCCCTTCGCATTCCGGCGGTACTGCCCGTTGTAGCACATAACCGGATAGTGGCAGAGAATCACCTTGCGATTGTTATCATTGATTTCTCTATAATGCGTAATCCATTCAAAACGCGATGGATCAAATTGTTTGTTCGCAATAAAATGATCATGATTTCCGATGATCAGATACTTCTTTCCATTCAACCGTTCGAGAATGGCATTTGCAACTTCTCCCTTTTTTGAAATACAGAAATCTCCCAAGATCACAACCTCATCACGCTTCCGCACACGCGAGTTCCACTGTGCGATCATATATTCATTCATGGCTTCGCCGCTCTCAAAGCCGCGACAGTCCATACGTGTATTCAAATTTTCATGGCAGAAATGTAAATCTGCAATATAATAACGCATGTCAGCGTTCCTCCCTTTCCCCAACACTGTCCTTATTGTATGCTTATTTTGATCCGCAGACAAGATAGCATTTGCATTTCTTTGTAAAAGAAAAGACACTCCAAAGTCTACACTCTGGAATGTCTTCACATCTCGTTCTTATACCTTAATTATATTTCCACTGTTCGCTCTCCAACTGCATATCTACCATATGCTTGTAGATACCCTTCTTCTCCTTCAAAGCAGCCGGCGTTCCCTGTTCCGCTACCACACCATCTTTCAGGACGACAATCTGATCCGCGCCATCAACCGTACGCATACGGTGCGCGATGATAAGAACCGTCTTGTTCTGAATCAGCTTGGAGATGGACTCCTGAATCACGGACTCATTATCCACATCCAGAGAAGCGGTTGCCTCATCCATAAAATTGGGTAGCCCTCTCCCATCCCTCTAAAACGCTGGCTTTAACGGCAGAGACACGAGTGTACCGTGTTGCTTTTCTGGCAGGTGATGTTTTCCTGTCTGTACTTTTCGTGACACCGTTTCTCCCAGTGTTCGTTTTATTTCAACTGCAACAGCCAGGAATCTTCTCCCGGCTGCTGTAGATTGCTTTCGCTCTTATTTATAAATTTTTCAGCACATTCAAATCTTTTTTATTCAATGCTTTTCTCAGTCTTTCATTTTCCTGTTCGACTTGCTCTTTCTCACGTTTCAGTTCCCGGATTTGTTGCTCCAGTAAGTTGATCCGATTTTTCATCACAATATCTCCGATGTATCTTTTCGGATTGATCATTCCCATTTGCCGTTCCAGTGCCCGGTCCATTTCTTTTCTGACCGTCTCATTCTTATAGAAGAATCCTCTGGACAAGCCTGTCCTTTTTACCAGTTTTGGAACTGTGACTTTTTCTTCCTCTGCCAGCATTTGCCGGATTTCTGTAACTGCCCGGTTTATTTTTTCTTCGCTTGTCTTTTTATTGCAGGCTATCATCGTATCGTATTTGTTCATACTCTTCACCCCATCCATCCAGATTATCTAATATGATCTGTGATAATTTATTCCTGACTGCCCTGGTCTCATCTGCCAGGATCTGGTTGCTCATCCTTCGGTAATACCTTACGTTTCTTAAACTGCTGTGTCCCAACAATCTGGCAATCGTCCAGTCATCCAGATGCATTTCTGTAAGTTTTACTCCGTAGTAGTGTCTGTACATATGGGAGTTAAAACCAAATAGCTGTCCGTTGTCATCCCGTATATCTTCTTTGTAAATAAGACGCAGGATTCTGTCACAGATCCGTCCGTATGTCCAGGGAACTTTCGGATTGTTTTCGTTCGCAAAAATGTATTCCGTATCTCCGATTTTTTCTTTTGTGTATTTAATAGCTGCCTTTATCAGAGATGCCAGTTCCATACTGATTGGTTTTTCGTAATAATGGGACTTTGGCTGGTTGATTCGAATGATGACTTCATTTCCTTTTTCTATCAGGCAGTCTGTCCGTAAGGTCAGGGTATCCGATATTCTTGTTCCAAGCATTTGATGAATAATCATCAACCTTGCTGTCTGTTCATCCACTTTCACCAGAAAAGAA
>ENA-USUG01006988-USUG01006988.1-human-gut-metagenome-genome-assembly--contig:-NODE-6988-length-11356-cov-3.640482_pt1 | contig 11356 bp, 10 predicted proteins | sample MGYA00250059_ERZ773394 | MGnify/ENA primary metagenome ERZ773394 (study PRJEB29103, sample SAMN06111957) | human gut metagenome | biome: human gut; feature: ankylosing spondylitis patient; material... | reverse complement strand
CCTGCTCAACCCGCAGAAGATAATTTGGGGCGGCGGCGTATTCGGCCCTGCGCTGCAGTTCCTGGACCGCATCAAAAAAGCGGCCGTAAGGCACGCACAGCCGATAGCAATACAGAAAGTCGAAATCGTACCTTCGATGCTCGGCGGCGATGCGGTACTGATGGGAGCCGGTTATCTGGCGCTCAGAAGTATAAAGGAATAAAGAAAAACAACCAACTCGGAATATTACGCGATGAGAACTTACAAAACTACACAGGTATTCGTGGCGGCGTGCGCGGGACTGGCATTCTTCGGAGTGGCAATGCTTTCGCTCGGCCCGATACTGGGACAGCTGAACGCTCAGGTTGAAGGCGCAAACTCGCTTCCATCCACCATGTCGATAGGCATTATCCTCGGCACTATCCTTTTCGGGCCGGTGGTGGACCGTTTCGGATACAAATGGCTGCTAATAATCGGTTCGTTGCTCTCGCTTGCAGGGCTTCAGGTACTTGCCGGAGCGAGGGAAATAGGCTTGCTGCACGGGGCGATGGCCATGATAGGCTTCGGAGGCGGAGTGCTTAACGGGCTGACCAATGCCCTTGTTTCCGATATATACGACGACGACAAACGCGGAGGACGCCTGGGCATACTCGGCGCGTTTTACTGTGTGGGAGCATTGTTGTGGACGCTGCTCAACTATTTCATTCCGAATTATATCGTACCGCTGCACTGTATGTCGGCCATAATGGCGGTGTTCATCGTTTACTTTTTCTTCATCGGGTTCCCGCAGGCGAAACCTCAGGGCAGCGTTTCGGTATCCAAATCCCTTGGCTTGCTCAAATATCCCACACTGTTGCTTTTCGCTTTCATCCTGTTCTTCCAGAGCGGTTTCGAAGGTGCGAGCGGCAGCTTTACCCCTAAATTCCTGGAAGACGGCGCAGGCATGGGCTCAGGCGCCGCAGTGCTTTCACTCACGTGGTTTACTGTAGGTATGTTGTGCGGACGTCTGCCGTTGGGGGTTATAATGAAAAAACTCAAGGATAACGGTACGCTGTATCTGTATCTGACTGTTGCGCTGGTCGGTGTTGCCATATTGTATTTCGATCCCGGCGTTACTCTGGCGCACCTTGCCATGGCGATGATAGGTTTCGGCGTGGGCGCTACTTACCCTGTCGTACTGGCATATCTTGGCGGAGTGTTCCGCGAACAGTCGGGTACGGCGTTTTCGATAGCCATATTCATAGCGTTATGCGGTCAGTTTGCATTCAACAAAGTCGTAGGCGTGATGTTCGACGACGGCGGGTACGCTTATTTCCCGTTGGTGTTGGCCTTTGCGGTAGTGATGATGATGCTCCTTCTGCCTGTAGCGGCCGGAACGGTTAAAAAGAAAAAATAATCAAACATAGATAACCATATTAACCAATTTAAAACAAAAGCAAAAAAATGGAAGTAGCATTACAGTGGCTGAAAAATGCCCGCGGCGTGATGTCCGAGATTGAAAACACTCAGCAGGAAAACATTACCAAGGCTGCAACGGTCATGGCCGATGCCATAGAAAAAGGCCATTGGGTACATACGTTCGGTTGCGGACACGCTACCATACCTATTCAGGAAATGTATCCGCGTATCGGTGGATTCGTAGGGTTCCACCCGATATGCGAACTTCCCCTTACTTTCTTCACTCAGATAGTAGGCGACCTCGGTGTACACCAGTTCGTATTCCTGGAAAGGGTAGAGGGCTACGGCGTACAGATAATGAAGGGTTACAATTTCAATGAAAACGATGTTATGTGGATATTCTCTCACACGGGTATCAACAACGTAAACATCGACATAGCCCTCGAAGCAAAGAAACGCGGCATGAAGGTTATCGCTTACGGTTCTGCAGCACAGGCCAAAGGCAAGAAGACCCGTCACTCCTGCGGTAAGACCATCTTCGATATAGCCGACCTGGTAGTTGACTCCTGCGCTCCTGCAGGCGACGCTACCGTGCCTCTGAAATTCAATCAGGACCCTGTAGGCCCTGTTTCGACAATGGCATTCATCACCTGCGTTTGGATGACCGTCTGCACGGTTGCCGAAATCCTCGACAAACGCGGAGTTAAACTGTACATACACCCTTCGCACAACGTTCCTGGCGACACTACCGCTCCGGAGCGCCTTGCCGACTGTCTGGCAGAGTACAAACGCCGCGTAGCCGGAGTATAGTACTGCGACATTAAAAGGTTTGTTCTAAAGATCCCGCGGCGATTATCCAGCGCCGCGGGATTTTTTTATTCCTTCAGGCGGGAGTTTATTTCCTTTTTTTCCTGTGAAGGATGCGATTTTTGTTGCAGAGGAGTTTTTTTATGCTAAATTTGTGAAATTATATATGTTCGTACCCGGCCAGAGTTTGGTATATGGGCAGGCGGGTATCCCCGGCTGGACAGATATTAACAACAGACATTCAATATCAAACAGGCTATGCCTGCGGCCTATGGCCGCGGAGTTTAGAATAAATTGAAAGGCGCACCCATTTACGCCACGATAGACAAAAAAATATGGAAGATATAATAAATATAAGCGGTATAACACGCGATTTCGCTCTTGGGACGCAGACGGTAAAAGTGCTCAAGGGCATCGACCTTAATATCAAAAAAGGGGAATACGTGGCGCTTATGGGCCCGTCGGGTTCGGGAAAATCGACACTGATGAATATTCTCGGATGTCTCGATACGCCAACTTCCGGTACTTACGTGCTCAAAGGGCAGGATGTAAGTTCCATGACGGACGACCAGTTGGCCGAAGTGCGGAACAAGGAGATAGGCTTCGTGTTCCAGACGTTCAATCTGTTGCCAAGGATAACGGCCGTGCAGAATGTGGCATTGCCTATGATATACGCAGGCAAAGGTCTGTCGGCGCGGATGGAAAGGGCCGAAAAAACACTGATGTCAGTAGGTTTGGAAGACAGGATGACGCACCGCCCGAACCAGCTTTCCGGAGGACAGCGGCAGAGGGTCGCCATTGCGCGCGCGCTTGTGAACGATCCTTCGATTATACTGGCGGACGAGCCTACTGGAAACCTCGACTCCAAGACTTCGGTAGAGATAATGCAGCTTTTCCAGAAGATACATTCGATGGGAAATACCATTATCGTAGTCACACACGAGGAGGATATTGCCGAACATGCTCACCGTATAATCCGCCTTCGCGACGGTATGGTATATTCGGACGAGCCGAATGAAAAGATAAAGCGTTACGATAATATATAATTTAGTCTGCAAACGCGGTAAAAAAAGCGGCGGCCCTTAGGGCCGCCGCTTTTTTTACCGCATTTGCAGCGATCGTTATTCTTGTTTTGCAGCTCCGGCAGCAGCTGTCTTGCTGCGTTCGATGGACTGCAGTGCCAGGTAATTGTCGCCGAATTTTTCGAGGTTGTCCATTTCCGTTTCGAACAAATCCTGATGTTCTTCTTCTTCGGCAACGAGGTCCTCAAACATTTTCTTTGTCACAGCATCGGCATTTCGTCCGCATTCGGCAGCCCATTCGTTGTAGTCGTTGACGCTGCCCATTTCCATTTCGGCGGCTTTTTCCAGCATTTTTTCTACGTCGGTAATTTTTTGCACGCCTTTGGACGTCTTCATTTCCACTTCGCCCTTGAGGAACAGTATGCGTTCGGCCAAGCGTTCCACGTGCATCATCTCGGTAATGGCTATACGTTTGAAAATGCTTGAAATGGTGTCGTAGCCCATATCGTCGCAGTGGAAATGGAAATACATGTACTGGTGTACGGCTGTCAGTTCATCGGCTACCGCGCGGTTGAGAAGCTCGATGCTTTTTTCTTTTAATTTCATGATGTTGAAAGGTTTTATGTGTTGATAATTATTTACACACCTAAATTACGACTATTTTTATCCTGATGTACGGTTAGGAGTATAAATTTTTTCTATCGGCGTTTTTTAAGTTATATATGATTATCCCCGCCGGCAACTTTTGTCCCGCACAAAAATGGCCTGACGGCGGTAATTGCCTGCGTGGGATGTGTGTAACCGGATACTTAAAGTGGTAAAGGCGGTAAGATCAGAACCTGTACGAAAGCGACATGTAGAATACCCTCGTCTCGTAATTCTCGTAGTTGAGTTCGCGCTGTAGGGCTCCGTTGCCGGCATCTATCGTAGCATGCGTTTTGCTGGAAAAAGTGTCGAATACATCAGTAAGGCGTGCCGAAAGGCTGAGTTTTTTCTTCAGGAAATCCCAGCGTAGCCCGGCGTCCATAGTCCCGTTGGCGTCTTCCACGCCCTGGATATATGTCTGGCGGCCTTTGTACCGTCCCAACAGCATCGCGCTTATGCCGTCGGTGATTTTTATGTTGGCCGAGAGTTTGGCGTTCCAGTTGACTCCGCATTTATTCCAGAATGTGTTTTCCCCTATGGAATAATCTACGTAATAAGCGTTGAAACTGCCCGAAATATTGAGAAAACGCAGCGGGTCGCCCGAAGCTATCGCCTCGAAACCGATGAAATACGAAGTGCCGTAATTTTTATAAGTATTGTACACGATGCCCGGCGATTGCTGTCCGTTTACCGGGTTTACAGGCGTCAGGTATTGCTGTATCACGTCCTTGTTGTAGTTATAGAATACCGATGCTATGACATTGGCCGAATGCCATTTTCCGTGGTACGTCAGGTCTATCGAGTTGGAGTATTCCGGCGTAAGGAATGGGTTGCCTATGTTAGGCCGCGCAGGATTGGTGGACACGGCGTTGGGGTTGAGCTGGCGTGTATCGGGGCGCGCCACACGGCGGGAATATGCCAGCATGAACGAATTCGATCCGTCAAGCCGGTATGTAAAGTGCGCCGAAGGATAAAAATTGACCGTATCGCGCGTATATACGGCGTCATCCTCCGGGTCTTCGTTGCCAATGGATTTTACGGTAGTCTTCGATGCGTCCATGCGTATGCCCAGCGCGGCGGTAAAACGGCCGAAAGTTCGGCTGTAAGTGGCATAAACGGCATATACATCCTCGTTGAATTTGAAATGAGTGTCGTACAGGGACGTAATACCGGGTCGCGGCGACGGCATTACCGTTATGCTTTTGTCGTGGTACGGGTTGTCCATCGTGCGAAGGTTGGCGCTGGCCCCCACCTCGAATTTATAGTTCGTCCCCTGGTTGGTATAGTCGAGGCGAGCCGAGAGATACGTGTAGTCGTTGTTGTAGCCCGATGTGTCGATAACTCGGTCCGGCATGTACGGAGATACTTTTGTTGTGAAATCCTGTGCGAACTCCGAATGGCTGGACGTGTTGTCCACTTCATAATTCACGTCCGCATCTATCCTGTTTTTCGAGTCGAAATTGTGGCGGAAATGCACGCCGTTGGTAATTACAGACATGTTGCTGCGCGATTTGGCATTGCTGGCGTAGGCCGACGAAGGGCTTTCTGCCGATGGCGGAACGAAAGAATTGCTCGAAATGTTCATTACGGATTCGCGCCACACACTGCGCACTGCGCCGGAGTAAGACACCTGTGTCCGGGGGCTTATGTCGTATTCTATACCGGCTTTGACCTCGTGCGTGTTGCCGAGGTAATAACCGTCTACGTCCTGCCGGCTCACTCCTGCCGATGCCTGTCCGCTTACCGACGGGATGTCCGTTTTTTCCACCTGTCCGTTCAAATCGTTGCGGTTCTGGAAGAAAAGATACGATCCCCATACGTTTAGTTTGTCGTTGCGGTAGTTCAGGTTGACGCCTGCGTTGTATTTGTCGCCAGTGCCGAAACCGAGATCGGCACCTGCGCCGAAACCTTTTTTACGGCTTTTGGAAGTGACGAGGTTCACTATGCCGGATGGGCCGTCCGGGTATTCTTTGGATGAGGGATTGGTTATCAGTTCTACTTTTTCGATGGCTATAGTAGGCATTATGTTGAGAAGTTCCATCGAAGTGACGTTCGTCGGACGGCCGTCTATGAAGTATCGGACGTTGGCAGAACCACGCAGCATCATCGTGCCTTTCATGTCCACCATGACAGAAGGCAGGTTGTTCATAAGGTCTTTGGATGCGTTTCCGGTGGTTTGCAGGTCGCGACCGACGTTGATTATCTTTTCTCCAAGGAGTGTCTGTATGCTGGTCACATCGGGGGTTATCACCACTGGCGACAGTTCGTGATATTCCGGAGTGAGTCGTATCCCTGCTTCCGGTTTGCCGGAAGGAGCCGCGGGCTGTTTCATGCTGGTGTGATATCCCAGATGCGAAGCCTGCACCATGTATTGGCCGGGCTCAAGGTAGTCGAATATGTAGTAACCGTCCCTGTCGGTAACCGTGCCCCGCAGTATGCGTCCTCCGTCGGCATCCCATATCGTCACCGAGGCGTTTTCCACGGCCGAACCTGTTTTGACATCCGTCACCCTTCCGCTGACCGTGCCTCTGGGTTTTGTGTTTTCCGCGTTTAAAAACAGGATAGTGAAGATCAGAAACAGGGTGAGGGCCGTTTTGGCTTTTCTGACAGATTGGATTTGCTGGTGAGGGCCGTTTTTTTCATTTAGGGCGTTTGGTTTGTTTTTCTTTCTTTCTTTAGAACATGGTTTTAAGGTTGGACGTGAATAACTGGATGGCTATGGCCAGAAGGATGATGCCGAAAATGCGGCGGATGATGGAAATACCGTTTTTACCCAGGTAATACTCTATGCGCGAGGATTTCTTGAGCACGATATACACCAGCAGCAGGTTAAGCACTATGCCGATTATCACGTTCTCTATGGAGTACTGCGCGCGCAGGGACAATATCGTGGTAAGGCTTCCGGCCCCGGCGATAAGGGGGAAGGCAAGCGGCACGATAGATGCTGTTTCCGGTTCGTTTTCCTTGAATAGCTGTACGCCCAGTATCATTTCCATAGCAAAAAACAAGATGATAAGCGCGCCCGCTACGGCAAACGAGGATACGTTGATGCCTATGAATTTGAGCATCCCTTCTCCGAAAAACACGAACAGTATCATTATCACTCCCGACACTATGGCTGCTTTTCCGGCCTGTATCTCACCCGATTTTCTTTTCAGTTCGAGTATGATAGGCACGCTGCCTATGATATCTATCACGGCGAACAGGGTCATCGTGATGGTCGTGATGTCCTTTAAACGCTCTAAAAATGTCATATTTGTAAAATTTTAAAGTATTACTGAAAATTTATGCAAATATGGTCATTTTTTTTCGTTTTTCCATAATTAACGCCGGGATAATTGCGCGGTTGTTTTCCAACCGTGGGTTGCTTATCCGGGTTAACATTGCAAAGTAACGCCGGAATATCTTCTGCATGCAATAGCTATTTGTAGTGATTTTTTATATGTGAGTTTTTTATCCGCAGGACAAACAGCATTGGTTTTTCCGCAAAAAATAAGAATTTGTTTTGCATGCAAATATTTTTTTTGTATAATTATCCTGTCAATTAAAACATTAGCGCTATGAAACTGAAAAAATTCATTTTTAATGGGAGCAGGCGTATTCTTTTTCGCCGTAGCCTTTGTCAATTCCTCGATAGCAAGTCAGACTGAAAGACAGGCCGCCTTATTGTTGCCTGCTAAAACGTTTTCAGATGAAGGAGGCCTTACTTATGAACATTATGAGGCTCTTGAACAAGAATGTGTCGTATATGTATATACAGTGACCCAAAACGGCACTATGGGCTTTGCCTATTCCGAAGCTAGGATTGAACCGACTCCAGCCGGACGGCAGCTTGTAGATGAAGACGGGCATCATGGGAAGCGAACGGCATGTGTTCATAAAGCGGACAGTTATTGCACTATGGAACGGTGTTCGGCTTATGATCATTTACCATAAAAATTCCGGAAAAAATTATGTCAATTGTATATAAAATACACGAATGCTGCAAAATGGCGGCGTTAATTGTCGCGTCGGGTTCTGTGTTGTTTTTCCTCTCCTGCGCAAGTGATGACAGAACTGCAGAAACGCACGCCGAAGACATGAAAACGATAAAAGTGGACGTGGAAAATTATATCTCCGGCTCGTATGACATTTCGGACATGCTGGACACTTCGTTTTTTATCGCCGCGCCACTGCAGACAACACCTGAATGTCTTGTCGGAGATGATTTGAAGCGTATTTTTTACAAAAACGGATTTATATACGTTTTGGATAAAATGACCAAAGGAGTGTATATTTTTGACGTGAAAGGCTCTATGGTCGGTAAAATACGCAGTGTAGGGCAGGGGCCTGAAGAGTATATCAACCTGGATGATATGTATGTGACGGATAAAAATGTGTTTATATGGGATTGGATGTCAGGGAAAGTGCTCGTTTACGATACTCTTGGACGATATCAAAACCAATTCAGGCGCGGTAAATGGTATGGAGAGAACATGTTCGTCCATGACGGACGCGTATATTTCATCGAGGATATGGAAAGACAGTCTCCAGGATACGGGCATTACAGGCTCACCTCTGTGGATATGTCCGGCGGCGATTTACGACGACACATACCTTTCGATACCGTTGGTGGCGGCCGCTATCCAAGACAGGTGAGAAATATCTACAGTGTGGCTTCGGACGGTGTGACTATCATGTATCCGTGTGCCGATACTGTTTTTAAGGTAGATAAAAATGGCGTGAAGGCATCATATCTGTTTGATTTCATGGGTAAAGCCCTTCCGGAAGACATTGCGCGGAAAAAACTGACCGCACGTCCTGACGGTTACGACAAAGGTCGCATAAAAGGCATGGACGGCATGTTCGGCACTGACGATTATCTGTTTTTCCGTTTTGGATACAATACCAATCCTAAAATAAATATAAAGGATTATCCGACTACTCCTGAAGGTATTAAAAAACTGAAAGAAAACAGGAAGCCAACACATTATGTACTGGTGTATGATAAACATACGGGGAAAACATCAGTGTATAATTCCTTATCGGCCGAAAAGATCGGGCCATTGTCCTCTTCCATGTGGATTGATGGGGGATATGTTGTATTATCCGTTACGGCTCCTGTTTTCAAGGCTTTTTACCCTGGTACAGCAAAGCATCAGTTCGATTCCCCGTACAACGAATTGTGTGATAGTATAAGCGCCGGACTTTCTTTCGATAACAATCCTGTGGTTCTTATCTACAAGTTAAAAAATTAGCATTATCCGGTCCGGGTGTTCAGGCGGTTTGTATAGTCCTTTAAAAATAACATACGGAATGAAAAGTATGAAAAAAAGTGTTTTTCGCTTCAAATACGCAGTATCTGTATGGCTGTAAATGGATTTAGACGTATCTTTACACTCTTATACGAAAGTCCGGCTGAAAAGACCGGCGGACGGACTTTGCAGTTGTGTTTGCCGGACGTCCGCCTCCGGTGACGTGTAATTTCGGTTATCCGTTTCTCCGGTATTGTCGCCGCAGGCTGGATAAATGTTAATCATACTGGTATTTTATATGCGAACCAATAACCTTAAAGCCGCATGTGCGGTATTGTTTATTTTATCGGTTTCGGTATTTTCATGCCGGCATTACGAACCGGCTCCGGACAAAGACGTGTTCCGCTATAACGAGGCAGGTAATCTGTTGTCGTTGGACCCGGCGTTCTCGCGCCTGCAATCGGGTGTATGGGCCTGCCGTCAGGTGTTCTCAGGACTGGTGCGGCTGGATGAAACGGCATCCGTGGTGCCTGAAGTGGCCAAAAGTTGGGAAATATCGCCCGATGCGCTCGGCTATACGTTCCACCTGAGGGACGATGTGTATTTCCACAAAAGCGCCGCTTTCCTTCCTCAGTATCCCGACAGCACGCGCGCCGTGCGGGCTTCGGACTTCGTCTATTCCCTTGGTCGCCTTACCGACCCGAACGTAGCCTCGCCGGGCGCATGGACTATGAACTCGGTCGAAGAGATAAAAGCCATCGACGATACCACTCTTTACATCCGCCTTAAAGACGCTTTCCCGGCTTTTTTGAGCCTTCTGGCCATGCCTTACTGCGCGGTGGTGCCGCATGAGGCCGTCGATTATTTCGGCCCTGATTTCCGCACCAGCCCGGTAGGAACTGGAGCTTTCTATGTAAAATACTGGAGCGAGGGCAACATGCTCGTATTACGGAGAAACCCGGATTTTTTCGAATTCGATGAAGACGGACGCCGGCTTCCGTATCTCGAAGCGGTGAACATAACTTTTTTGCCTGACAAACAGGCTGCGTTCATGGAATTCCTCATGGGTAACCTGGACTTCATATCGGGATTGGATCCCGGTTATGCCGACGAGGTGCTCACTCCCGAAGGTACGCTGAAGGAAAAGTTCCGGGGAGAGATGAAAATGATGACCATGCCGTACCTTAATACCGAATACCTCGGCATTAATATGGATTTGCCGGCAGGACATCCTCTTTCCGATATACGCATAAGGCGCGCGTTAAACCACGGTTTCGACCGCCGGAAGATGATGCTGTACCTTAGGAAAAACATAGGCTCCCCGGCAACCGGAGGCCTGATACCGGCCGGTCTTCCCGGCACTATGGCATCGGATACGGCAGACCTTTACGACCCGCAGTTATCGCTTAGCCTGATAGCTCAGTACAAGGCGGAAAAGGGCCGCATAGAACCGTTTGTCCTTCAGGTCAACTCGGATTACCGCGACCTGTGCGAATACATACAGTCCGAATGGCAGCGGTTGGGTATCCCTGTCAGCGTCGAGGTGATCCAGACGGCAAGCTTGCGCCAGGCTATGGCAACCGGCAAAACCGATTTTTTCCGCGCGAGCTGGGTGGGCGACTATCCTGACGGAGAAAATTACCTCTCGCTGTATTACGGCCCGAACGAAAGTCCTAAAGGTCCTAACTATACGCATTATAAAAACAGTGAGTTCGACCGTCTGTACCTTAAGGCCATGCACACTCTGGACGATTCTCTGCGCACGGACATGTACCGCCGGCTGGATTCCATGGCAGTGGCGGATGTTCCGGTCATTGTGCTGTTCTACGACCAGGTGATACGGTTTTACAACCCTTCGCTTGAAGGTTTTACGGGGAATATGCTCAACCATATAGACCTGCGTAGGGTAAAGAAGGGTTGAGCTTTGTCATTACGCGATAAAAATAGCGCCGGGGATGCATGCGTTGTTTTATTTTGACTACATTTGTCACTCGGCTGCGTAAACAGCATATTTTTTATGGTAAAAAATACAATTAAAGTAGTAAAGATGATAAGGATATTTTCTGTTATGTTTTTGGCTGCCGCTGTTTTGGTTTCCTGCGGACGCGGCGGGAACGTAGTGGTCACGGGTACGATACAGGGAGCGAAAAACGGCACGTTGTACCTGCAGCATGAAGTCGACGGCCTTTACCGCAGACGACAAAAAGACCAAAGCGCACAAGGCGGTAACTAATTTTTTCATACGATTTATTTTATTTGTTCACGATAATA
>ENA-USUG01006984-USUG01006984.1-human-gut-metagenome-genome-assembly--contig:-NODE-6984-length-11361-cov-6.391794_pt1 | contig 11361 bp, 9 predicted proteins | sample MGYA00250059_ERZ773394 | MGnify/ENA primary metagenome ERZ773394 (study PRJEB29103, sample SAMN06111957) | human gut metagenome | biome: human gut; feature: ankylosing spondylitis patient; material... | reverse complement strand
AAGGAGCTTATCATCAATGCCGTTGCGCACCGCGATTACAGCATCAAAGGGACCGACATCCAAATCAAGATGTTCGATGACCGGATCACTGTGGAAAGCCCCGGCACTCTATGGAAGCAGTTTGCTTTCTTTGCACAGTCCCTTGATATGCAGCCGATGGGCGTTTTCGCACGGGACATGAGCCTTTCTCTTGGGCAGAGCGAGAGCTATATCAACAAGATCGAAAACAAGCGGACGCTGCCGTCCATGACGAGCTTTTTCTATATCTGCGACTACCTGAACATCACCCCGCAGGAGTTCTTTAGCACGGACGCTGCCGCTCCGCAGAAGTCGAAGGAGCTGCTCCGCGAGATCGAGCGGCTGTCATCGGAGCAGGCGGAGCATATTTTGCTTGTGGTGCGGGATATCATAAAAAAACAATGATACAGCAGCCTAACAGAAGAGCACTGCAATAAACAAGGAACAGGGCCGCGGCCCTGTTCCTTGTTTATAAAGAGGTTCTCTTATTTGAAAAATCAAAGGCCCATGGCCAGCTCGGCGATCTGCACGGTGTTGGTGGCGGCGCCCTTGCGCACCTGATCGCCGCAGCACCAAAGGTTCAGGCCGTTGTCGCTGGTAAGGTCGTCCCGGATGCGGCCCACAAACACGATGTCCTGATCGGAGGTATCCAGCGGCATGGGATACTGCTTGTTCTTGAGATCGTCCACCAGGCGGCAGCCTGCCGCCTTGGCGATAGCGGCCTTGGCGTCGGCCACGCTGATCTTATCCTTGGTACGCACCACGATGGATACGCTGTGGCTGCGAACCACGGGAACGCGGACGCAGGTGCAGCTGACCTTCAGGTCGGGCAGGTGCAGGATCTTGCGGCCCTCGTTCTGCATCTTCATCTCCTCGGAGGTGTAGCCCTCGAAGGCCTCGCCGCCGATCTGGGGGATGACGTTATAGGCGATCTGATACTGGAACACCTTGGGCTGGTAGCTTTCGCCCCTGCTCAGCGCGTCCACCTCGGCCATCAGCTCGATGGGGCCGCCTGCGCCTGCGCCGCTGACCGCCTGATAGCTGGAGGCCACGATGCTCTCGATGGGACTCAACTGGTTCAGGGCGTTGATGGCCACCAGCGACACGATGGTGGTGCAGTTGGGGTTGGAGATGATGCCCTTGTGCCACTTCACGTCCTCGGGGTTGATCTCCGGGATCACCAGCGGCACGTCCTTGTCCAGACGGAAGGCGCTGGAGTTGTCCACGAATACCGCACCGGCCTTGACGATGGCGGGCGCGTACTGCTTGGCAATGTCGTTTTCCGCCGCGCCCAGCACCAGATCCAGACCCTCGAAGGCGCTGTCGGCGGCGGCGACCACTTCTACCTCGCCGCCGTTAAAGGGCAGCTTCGTGCCTGCGCTGCGCTCACTGGCGATGGGCCGCAGCTCCGCCACGGGGAACTTGCGCTCCTCCAGAATCTTCATCATCTCGCGGCCTACCGCGCCGGTAGCGCCCAGAATACCTACCTTAAACTGCTTCATTTTGCAACTTCCTCCTTTACAAAGCTGTCATACAGGACACGAATGGCCTGCTCAAAATCCCTTTCCTCTACGCCCACGATAATGTTCAATTCCTCCGGGCCCTGCGTTATCATACGAATGTTGACGCCGTGCTCGCCCAGCTTGCTGAAGATCTTACCGGACACGCCCAGACGGTACGCCATCTTCCGGCCTACCGCCGCCACCACGGCGATGTGCTCCGTCACTTTGATGGTGTCGGGCTGCACCTCCTGCTGGATCTCACCCAGCATACTGTACAGGCACGGGGCGGCCTTGGCGGCCTCCACCACCAGCGACACGGTGTCGATACCGGAGGGCGCGTACTCCACGTTTACCTGATGCTTGGCCAGAATGGACAGTAGCTTCAGCAGAGAGCCGGGCTCTGAGGACATGCCGCTCTTGGCAATGGTGATGATGGAGAAGCCCTTTTTGCCGGCGATGCCGGTGATGAAGCTTTCGTCCTGCTCCTCGTCGTCGATGCTGCTGAGGATCATGGTGCCGTCGTGGGCGGGATCGTTGGTGTTGCGGATGTTCAGGGGAATATTTTTCTCCCGGACGGGGAACACCGTGCCCTCGTGCAGCACCTGCGCGCCTAGGTAACTCAGCTCACGCAGCTCGCTGTAGGTGACGCGGCGGATGGGTTCGGGGCTCTCCACGATGCGGGGATCGGCCATCAGGATACCGGACACGTCCGTCCAGTTCTCATATACGTCGGCGTCCAGCGCCGCCGCTGCCAGCGCGCCGGTGATGTCGCTGCCGCCGCGGGTCAGGGTCACCACCCGGCCGTCGGGCATAGCCCCGTAGAAGCCGGGGATCACCACCCGCTGGCCGTCCGCCGCCTTCCGCAGCGCCTCATAGCTGGCTTCCTGATCCACCGTGCCGTCAAACTTGAACCGCAGCCACAGCGCCGCGTCCAAAAAGGTATAGCCCAGATACTCCGCCATCAGCCGGGCGGCGAAATATTCGCCGCGAGAGGCCAGATACTCCTCGTCCGCTTCACCGCTGCACATCCGCTGCCACAGAGCGTCGAACTCCGCCGCCAGATCGAGGGACAGGCCGCAGTCGTCGGCAATCTGCTGATACCGCTGGCGGATCAGGGCGAAAATTTTCTCGCAGCTGACGCCGTATTTCAGGTGGGCGCTGCACAAATATAAGAGATCCGTCACCTTGTGATCGTCCTTGTACCGTTTGCCGGGGGCGGACACGACGATGACGCGGCGGGCGTCGTCAGCCTCTACAATGGCCTTGACTTTGGCAAATTGCACGGCGTCGGCCATGGAAGAGCCGCCGAATTTTGCTACTTTTAACATATCAACAGTCCTTTCGTCGGGTGCAAAGTGTTTTCTATGGGAGACAAAAAGACAATATATGGTAATTTGTCTTTGAATAAAAAACACTTGACTTTTTATGGGAAACAATATATCATAACCATCATGAAAATGCAAGGCGAAATTTTTGCTTTTTTCGAGAAAATTTTTGGAGAAATTACCCGGAGGTCAATCCCATGATGGAATATCAGAGCACACGGAACCCGGAGCTGCACGCCACGGCGGCGCAGGCGGTACTGCAGGGCCTTGCCCCTGACGGCGGACTGTACACCATGCCGTCGCTGGCGCAGGTGAAGCTGGACTGGCAGGCTGTCTTACAGCTGGATACCCTGTCCATGGCCCGTGAGATTCTGGCGGCGCTGCTGCCGTCTTATGATAAAGAGGAGCTGGACAAGCTGGTTCACGCCGCCTATGCGGGGAAGTTTGAAACGCCCGACCTGACCCCCACCGTTCCTGTAGGGGAGGACGCGGTGCTGGAGCTGTTCCGCGGCCCCACCAGCGCCTTTAAGGATGTGGCCCTCAGCATGCTGCCCCGGCTGATGACGGCGGCGCGGGAGAAGTGCGGCGTAGAGGACGAGATCCTGATCCTGACCGCCACCAGCGGCGACACGGGAAAAGCCGCCATGGCGGGCTTTCAGGACGTGCCGGGCACAAAGATCATCGTGTTCTATCCCTATGGCGGCGTCAGCGCCGTGCAGCAGCGGCAGATGGAAAGCCAGCTGGGCCGCAACGTGTGCGTGTGCGCCGTTCGGGGCAACTTCGACGATGCCCAGACCGGTGTAAAAGAGATCTTCGCCGCCGTGGAGCGGCAGAAGCTGCTGGAGAGAAAGGGCGTGCGCCTGTCCTCCGCCAACTCCATCAATATCGGGCGGCTGGCCCCGCAGGTGGTGTATTACTTCCGCTCCTATGCCGACCTGTGCCGCATGGGCCGCGTCAAAGTGGGCGACAAGGTGGATTTCGCCGTGCCGACCGGCAATTTCGGCGATATTCTGGCGGGCTATTTCGCCCGTGAACTGGGGCTGCCGGTGGGACGGCTCGTCTGCGCCAGCAACGCCAACAACGTGCTGACGGAGTTCCTGCGCACCGGCCGCTATGACCGCAACCGCCCCTTCTATAAGACGGTATCTCCCTCCATGGACATTCTGGTGTCCAGCAATCTGGAGCGGCTGCTGTATCTCATGAGCGGCGATGCGGCGCTGGTGGCGCAGCTGATGGCGCAGCTGAAGGAGACGGGCGTCTATCAGGTGCCCGACGACCTGCTGGAGAAGATGCAGTCCGTGTTCTGGAGCGGCTGCTGCGACGACGCCGCCACCAAGGCGGCCATCGGCAGGCTGTGGAAGGAGCAGCACTATCTGGCGGACACCCACACGGCGGTGGCGTGGCAGGTGGCGCAGGATTATAAGGCCGCCTGCGCCGACCATAACCCTGTGGTGGTACTGTCCACCGCGTCCCCCTACAAGTTCCCTGCCGCCGTACTGGAGGGACTGGGCGAACAGCCGGAGGATGACGAATTCGCCGTGATGGAGCGGCTCCACGCCCTGACCGGCGTACCCGTGCCGCCCAATCTGGCCAGCCTGCGGCAGCAGGCCGTCCGCCACCGGGATGTGATCGACCGGGAGGATATGCTGGCGTATGTTTTGAAGAAAGCGGGTGAACCGGTATGGAGCGAGTGACCATCCGTGTCCCGGCCACCACCGCTAATCTGGCGGCGGGGTTTGACGTGCTGGGCTGCGCGCTGGGACTTTACAATACCTTATCTTTTACCCCGGCGGAGCGGTTGAGCTTCTCCGGCTGTGACGAGCAGTATCAGACAACGGAGAATCTGGCCTATGTGGCCTATGAGCGGGTGTGGCGGGAGCTGCGCCGCAGTGACGTGCCGCCGGTGCATATCCACATTCAGGCGGATATTCCCGTGTGCCGGGGCCTTGGCTCCTCGGCGGCGCTGATCGCCGCCGGCGCCATGGCGGCCAACATCATGGCGGGCAAGCCCTTTGACAAGCGGCAGCTGCTGTTCCTGACCACGGAGATCGAGGGTCACCCCGACAATCTGGCCCCGGCGCTGCTGGGCGGCCTGACCGCTTCCATGCTGCTGGGCGGACAGGTGTACACGGTGGAGTATCTGCCCCATCCGGAGCTGCGGTTTGTGGCGCTGTCGCCGGACTTCCCCCTCAGCACCCACGAGGCGCGGCGCGTGCTGCCCTCCATGGTGTCCCACAGCGATGCGGTGCGCAACGCCGGCTTTCTGGCGGTGCTGCTGCGGGCCATCGAGCAAGGGGACGAGGAGCTGATCGCCGCCTCCCTGCAGGACCGACTGCACCAGCCCTACCGCCGCCGCCTGATCCCGGAGTACGATAAGATCGAGGCGCTGGCCAATCAGAACGGCTGCCGCGCCGTGTGCATCAGCGGTGCAGGCCCTACCATTCTGTGTGTCACCCGTGACGAGGGCTTCGCCGCCCGGATGGAGCGTGCCGTTTTCCCGCTGGAGCATCACTGGCAGGTGCGGGATCTTCCGGTGGACTACCACGGCGCCGTGAAGCTTTCGTAAAGATATTGTGCATGAAAAGGGGAGCGCGGCTCCCCTTTTTGTCGCATTATGACGGTTGCAATCCGGCAAACAGCGTGATATGATGGCGGGGCAAAATACTATATGAAAGCAGGAGATGTCTTGCAGGCATTATCGATCGCATTTGAAGCGATTGTTCCGTTGTTTTTGATTATCGCCGTTGGTTACGGCGTCAAGCGTCTGGGCTGGATCGGCCCGGAGGAGGTGCGCCGGTTCAATAAGGTGACGTTTTACACCTTTATGCCGGTGATGCTGTTCCATAATATTTACATCTCCGATTTTTCTCAGGCGGTGCGCCTGCCCTACGTGCTGTTTGTGGTGGGCACGGCACTGGGAATGGTGGTCGTCGCCTTTGGCGTTGTGCTGCTGGCGGAGAAAGCGCCGGAGCGCCGGGGCGTGATGATCCAGGCGGCCTTCCGCAGTAACTTCGTGCTGCTGGGCCTGCCTATCGCCGCGGAGCTGCTGCCCGGCGGCAATCTCGGCGTAACGGCGCTGATGATCGCCATTGTGGTGCCGTTTTATAACATGATGTCGGTGGTGGTGCTGGAGTACTTCCGGGGCGGAAAGCCGAAGTTGGGCGAGGTGTTGCTGGCGGTGGCGAAGAATCCCCTTATCATCGCCTCGGCGCTGGGTCTGCTGATGCAGGCGCTGCATATCGTCTTGCCGGAGGTGCTGGTGTCCTTTGCCGGAAAGATGAACAGCGCGGCCACGCCGCTGATCCTGCTGCTGTTGGGCGCGTCCTTTGAGGCGCAGGAATTGGCGACCTATAAGAAAGAGCTGCTGGTGTGCGTGGGGCTGCGGCTGGTGGGGTTTCCCGGCTTGATCCTGACGCTGTCCATGGCGCTGGGCCTGCGGGATATTGAGTTCGTCACGCTGCTGGCCATGACCACCGCGCCTACTGCGGTCAATTCCTTCAACATGGCGCAGCAGCTGGGCGGCGACAGTCATCTGGCCGGCAGCGCCGTGGTGGTGTCCACCGCGTTGTCCTTCTTCACGCTGTTTTTCTGGATCACACTGTTCAAGCAGCTGGGCATGTTCTGGAACCATATAAAATTAAGGAGAATGCACCATGAAAACACCGAAAATTCACGAGTCCGTTTTCGTCGCCCCTACTGCCACGGTGGTGGGCAATGTCCGCATCGGCGCGGAGAGCAGCGTGTTCTTCGGCGCGGTGATCCGCTCCGAGCTGGATGAGATCGTCATTGGCCGGGGCACCAACATTCAGGATAACTGCGTGCTGCATATCGAGCGGGGCATGCCGCTGCATGTGGGCGACGGCTGTACCGTGGGCCACAGCGCCATTCTCCACAGCTGCACCGTGGGCGACAATACGCTGGTGGGCATGGGCGCTATCGTTCTGAACGGCGCCGTGGTGGGCAGCAACTGCATTATCGGCGCGGGAGCGCTGGTGCCCCAGAACGCCGTGATCCCCGATGGCTCGCTGGTGGTGGGAATGCCTGCTAAGGTACGGCGGGCTGTTACGGCGGAGGAAATCGCCGCCAATCGCGCCAGCGCCGCCATGTACCGGGAGGAGGCGGCGGAATACAAACAGCAATATGAACAGAAGTAAGAAAATACCGCAGGGCAAAAGCCCTGCGGTATTTTTTTGCGTTGGCAGAAGCGATTGCGTGAGTCAGCCCTTTAGCGATGAAAAAGGCCCCTGATGCTTCTGGCTTTTAATATGCAGCATGACTACGCCGAACATGGGCGAAATACTTGTACAGCAGGCGCAGGAAGCCGAACGGCTCCGGCTCTTGTTACTCGCTTATGAGTGCGAGACTATCCAGGAGTTTTGCGAAAAGCTCCTCGAGCGGCTGAACAAGTAAAACGCCGGGTTCCCAGTGACAAGGCACGACCCGACGTTGTGACCCAGCACGGGCGGCGAGTTCACCGCCGCCCGGACTTTTCCCAGCATACCACACCCGCCGCGAAAAAGCAAGCCCAGCGGGGGAGGCACGTTCATAAACGTCAAATCGTGGGACTCATTCCTTAACAGCGGGCAGAACCTGAAAATCTCCGCGGAGATCCGGGATATCATCGCCGTACTGCTTAAAGTAGTCCAGAATCAGGTCGGACATCTCTGTGCCGATCTCCCGCACCACAGGGCAGCCTGTATAGCAGTCATACCCGCCGGTGCCGCTGGCCCGATAGCTGTTCAGGCAGATGGTGAACACATCATCGTCCGCCACCGGTTTTCTGTCAACGGTCATCGCGGTGACCCGCTGTCCCGCCGGGCGGGAGATATCATAGGTATAGGACACCCCCATGTAATAGTCGTAGTTGTAGTGCTCCACCTTCGGCTCCAGGAAGCAGTCTGAGACCCGTAGGGTGCCGTCATCGTTTTGGGTAAAGTACTCCGCGCTGCGCTCCATGGCCTGCCGCAGAACCGCGCCTGTGATCTCCAGCACTGACAGCGTGTTGGTATAGGGGTAGGCTACCAGCAGATCGCGCCGCCGCACCACCTGCGGCAGCCCCGCCACATCGTTGGCAAGGCTGGCGGCGGACAGCTGCGCACCGCTGGCCCAGAGCTGCACCGCATTGAACAGGTCGGGAAGACCACTGCCCTCGGCCGCCATGCGCAGCGGTGTATCCGGCAGCAGCGGGCGGGGCAGATGGCCCACCACCTGATCCAGCCAACCCTGTGCGCCGTGCTCCATTTCAGCGAACTCTGCCAGCCATTCCCGGCGGCAGACGCCGCCTGCATGGACGGTCTCGCTTGTGAAGCGTTTTTCTTTGCCAGATACGGCGGCGTCAATGCGCAGGAACTCCTGGCCACGGTCTGTGGGCTGCACCACGAAGGTACCGCATACCGTCTGACCGTGAACGGTCATATGCTGGTGCCCCGTCAGCAGAATATCGAAGTCCAGCTCCTGACACAGCCGGTAGGCTACGTTTTCATGGGTGGAGGACAGTATGCGGCCAGTGGCCAGATCCCGCTCAAAGCCGCCGTGATAGATGCACAGCGTCACGTCCACCTGATCCTTCAGCGTCTCCAGTGCCGCACGGGCGGCGGGAATGGGATCGTTGACGGTGACGCCGGACAGGTGCTCCGGCCGCTCCCAGATGTTCACATAGTCGGTGACAATGCCCACGATGCCGATCCGCAACCCGTTTTCCAGCGTGTGGATGCGGGCGGGAAAGCGCACTCCCGCGCCGTCCCAGCGGACGTTTTCACAGACGCAGCGGGCATGGAGGGCATTGAGATAGCTGTCCAGATACGCCATGCCGTAGTTGAAATCGTGGTTACCCAGCGTTATATAGTCATAGCCGCAGCGGTTCATCATCTCGGCAAACCGGCTGGCGTCCCCCAGCGTGTCGTGACAGTAAGCGCCCAGAGGGGAGCCTTGCAGAATATCGCCGCCGTCGATGATCAGCGTATTGCCGTCCTTATGGAATTGGCTGGCGCATTTGAATAGGCCGATGTCCCGCTCCTCACGGCTGCGATAGTCGGTGGGGTAGATATAACCGTGCAGGTCGGAGGTAAAATAGATCGTAAAGTTTTTCGTCTCCACAGCTTCACCCCCGTGCCAGCTTAACGCGGATCCGGGAGGAGATCCACTCGATGATCAGCACCAGCACGATCAATCCCAGCAGGATCGCGCCCACCTCGTTCCAGCGATAGGAGCTCATGGCAAAGATCAGCGGCGCGCCGATACCGCCAGCGCCCACCAGACCCAGCACCGTGGCGTCACGCAGGTTCATGTCGAAGCGGTAGATGATGGTGGAGGTGAAGTCCGCCGTCAGCTGCGGCAGAATGCCGTAGCGAATCTTCTGAAAAGTAGTGCACCCCGCCGCGTCCAACGATTCCAGAATACGCTTGTCCAGATCCTCGATGCTTTCAATGAACATCTTGGACACCATGCCGATGGAGCACAGCGACATGGTGAGAAGTCCCGCGAAGGGGCCGGGGCCGGTGACGCGGATGAACATCAGACCATAGACAAAGGCGGGGATGGTGCGGATGGCGGCGATGACCACTCGGCCGATCAGGGCGATGGGCCGGGGCACCAGATTACTGGCGGAGAGAAAGGACAGCGGCAGCGAGATCACCGCGCCCACGATGGTGCCCAGAAAGGCGATGCAGAACGTCTCCAGCAGCAGATAGGGCACGCCATTGGTGCCCAGCGTGAACAGCAGCTTGCCGGAGGGGTGGAAAATGCCGGAGATGATGTTTTTTGCCACCTCAAGGCCGTTACTGGTGGGGGTACTGACCCGCACCGCTGTGCCAGACCATGCCAGCAGACAGGCGATGATAAAAGCGGCCAGCAGCTGCCACAGCCACGTTTTCGGCGCAGAGGCGTAGGCTTTTTGAATTTTCTGTTCCATACTGCCTCCTTACGTCAAACGCTTGCGCAGGCCGTGGCTGATACCCTCGATGACCATAACGGCCACAAACAGGACGATCAGGATCATGCCAAGGCTGTCATACTCACGCCAGCCGATCTTTTCATTCATGATAAGGCCCAGACCGCCCGCGCCCACATAGCCCAGAATGGAGGCGTAACGCACGTTGCCCTCCAGACAGAACAGGGACACAGACAGATAGGTGGGCAGCACCTGCGGAAACACCGCGGTGGTAAAAGCTTGCAGACGGGTGGCGCCCAGCGCCTCCATGGCCTCATAGGGTCCCATGTCCACCGTCTCGATGATCTCAAAGAGCTGCTTGCCCACATAGGCGAAGGTGAACACCGCGATGGCGCAGGTGCCCGCCATGGTGCCAAGGCCGAAGATATAGGTGGCGATCAGGGCGCACACCAGCGTGGGCAGCGTCCGCACCAGACTGAGGAACAGCCGGACGATGAACACCACCACGCGGTTGGTCACGATGTTGCTGGCGGCGGCAATAGCGAAGGGGATGGCCAGCACCGCGCCCACGAAGGAGCCGAGGAAGGACATTTTGATGGTGTCCCACAGCGGCTGCCAGATCTTGGCCAGATACCCGGTGTTGGGCGGGAACATGGCCGTAAGGATATCGAAGAATTTGCTGCCCTTCTTCACCAGCACCGCAAAGTTGAAGCCGGTGATATGCACGGACAGCGCGCCCAGCGCCACCACGATCAGAATGACCAGCGGAGCGCGGCTGCGCTTTTCCTCCACCACCGTGCCGTTGGGCAGAGTATAGCGGCGGGGCTTGAACAGACGGTCGTACAGGCTCATGCGTCTGCCTCCGTCTCGCTGTCGTCGCCGTAGATGGCGCTCAGCACCGCCTTGTCCACGTTGGCGGAGGGGCCGTCATAGACGATCTTGCCTGCCCGGATGCCGATGATGCGGTCGGCGTATTCCAAAGCCAGCTCCACATGGTGGATGTTCAGCAGAATGGAAATGCCCATCTCCTGATTGATGCGGACAAAGTCCTGCATCACCTGCTTGGCGGTGACGGGGTCAAGGGCGGCCACCGGCTCGTCCGCCAGAATGATCTGGGGATCCTGCGTCAGCGTGCGGGCCAGCGCCACGCGCTGCTGCTGGCCGCCGGAGAGCTGGTCGGCCCGGATGTAGGCCTTGTCCAGAATTCCCACCTTGTCCAGAGATTCCAGTGCCTTGATCTTGTCCGCTTTCCGGAAGGCGCCCAGCAGCACCCGCCAGAAGGGCATGTCCGGCACACAGGCGGACAGCACATTTTTGATGACGGTGGTGCGGGTCACTAGATTGAAGGACTGGAACACCATGCCGATGCCCCGGCGGAACCGGCGCAGACTTTTGCCGGACAGGGTGCTGACGTCGGTGCCGTTCACCGTCAGCGTGCCGGAGGTGATCTGGTGCATCCGGTTCACTGACCGCAGCAGCGTGGACTTCCCTGCGCCGGAGCGGCCGATGATGGCCACAAATTCCCCGTCCTGAATGGTCAGGTTCACGTCCAGCTGCGCCGGTACTGCCGGAAGCTGAAGAGCTGCCAGAGGGCGGCGGAAGAGAAGAACGACAGGCATAGTGCGTA
>ENA-USUG01006982-USUG01006982.1-human-gut-metagenome-genome-assembly--contig:-NODE-6982-length-11363-cov-4.053429_pt1 | contig 11363 bp, 16 predicted proteins | sample MGYA00250059_ERZ773394 | MGnify/ENA primary metagenome ERZ773394 (study PRJEB29103, sample SAMN06111957) | human gut metagenome | biome: human gut; feature: ankylosing spondylitis patient; material... | reverse complement strand
ACCGGCGGCATATTCGGCATTGCGGGTGAGCTGGCGCTGCCATGCCTGGTTGCGTGGCGCCCACTTGAAAGCGTTATATTTTCCCGGATGGGTATAAGATGCCTCTTGGCACTTATATTGTCCAGTCGGCTGAGCGCCAGACAAACCGCATATTCCTGGATATCACAGCTCTGGATCAGATGAGTTTATTCGACGTAAATGTGGCTGAATGGTATAACATCCTACCGTTTCCGATGACGCTGCGAGAGTTTCGATCCAGATTGTGTCAGCATATTGGAGTGACTGAATATGTTCCGGAATACCTCCCAAATGATGGAATGACAATAGAAAAGACGATTGCCGCAGAGGAGCTCTTCGGAAGAGATGCGCTAATCGCTTGTGAACAGCTGAATGGTGCGTTCGGACATTTTGACCGGAATGGTGTTCTGCAGCATATTGTGCTGCAGTCCAACTATGTTTTGACACCAGCAGACTCCCTGTATCCATCAGATGATCTTTATCCGGCGGAGCCAGGTGATATGAATGATCAGGTGTACGATGAGCTGATCACGCAGCACATGTATACTTCCTGCAGATTTGAAGATTATACCGTGAAGTCCATTGAAGCGGTGCAACTCCGACAGGAAGAGGATGACATCGGGGCGATTTATGGAAAAGGAAACTGCCTGGTCATTGAGGGTAATTTCCTTCTGTACGGCAAGGGTGACGAAGAACTACAGCAGATTGCAAAAGAAATTTATGGCATGGTGAGTAACCGGCCGTACATCCCTTATGAATGTGACCTGCTGAAAGGACTGCCGTATCTGGAAGTGGGAGATTCACAGCTGATAGAGGCGGATGAGGGTGATATTGTATCGTATGTCATAAAGCGCACCATGAAGGGCATTTATGCTTTGAAAGATACATACAGCGCTACGGGGGAAGAACTCCGAACAGAGGAGCAGGGTGCAAACGCAGAGATCATCCGCTTGAAAGGTAAAGCCGCCTACCTCAAGAAAAACGTTGATGAGGTATCCGCAAACCTGGTAGACCTGGAGAAACAAACGGAAGCCAAGCTGACGATCACAGCGGATAAAATCGAAGCCGAGGTCAAGAGGGCATCGGAAGCAGAGGGTAATCTATCATCACTGATCAGACAGACTGCAGAGAGCATTACCATGACGGTCAAAAGGGGTGAGGTGTCGGCGCAGCTGTCTATTGAGAGCGGCGGCATCGATATTAAAGGTGACCGTTTCAGCTGGACAGCTACAAACTCATCATTGACCGCAGACGGAACGTTGACGGTTAATCAGGGACTTTTTAAGGGCTCCATTGATGTTGGCAATGGTCAGTTTACGGTCAATTCAAGCGGCAAGGTTGTAGCGAAGTCTATTGAGGTCGGTACATCATCTTCCAGGGCGGTTTTATACGGATCTACGGTTCTTGCCACGAATTTTTCCTGCAACAGCAGCTTTACGGTTGACTGCTATGCCAATATGGCCGACATTGGAGGCAATACGATTAGTTGCGGTACTTTGCGGGCTAACCATATTTATGGCTCCATAGATGACTTCTCAGACAGACGCCTGAAGCGGAATATCCATTCCGTGGATGCGGAAACGGCGATCAGGATCATCAAGCAGCTGAAACCGGTATCCTATAGCATGAAACGGTATGACCGGGAGGGAATCGGCTTTATTGCGCAGGATGTACAGAAAATCTGCCTAAAACAGGGCATAGATTTGCCGCTGTATGGCAGACGGGGAAAGTATCTGACTATCCCGTATATCAACTACATTCCTCTCCTGGTAGCGGTGGCGCAGAGCCAGCAGAAAGAAATAGACAGGCTGAAACGCCTGATCGGACAGGAGGCACATGTATAAATTATCAGAAGAGCAGCGCGGGTCGTTGCTCTATATTTTTGAACATCTTACCGTAACAGGACCGGATCAGGCAGCACTGCTTAGTAATGCCGCAGTGATTGTGCGGGGGTTAGAAAACGAAGAAGAGGAGGAAAAGCAGAATGGCAGTAAAAACAGTACAGGCCGTCATTAATGGAACGACCGTCACACTGACTTATAACAGTAGCACCGGAAAATACGAGGCAACGGTAACGGCCCCGTCAAAATCCAGCTACAATGTGAATTCCGGCCATTATTATCCGGTTACCATTAAAGCTACGGATGCGGCAGGCAACACGACCACAAAGACAGATACGGACACTACATTGGGTGACAGCCTGAAATTAAAGGTAAAAGAGAAGGTTGCTCCGGTAATCACTATCAGCAGCCCAACCGCAGGTTCTTATCTGACCAACAACAAGCCAAGCATTATCTGGACGGTTACCGATGCAGATTCCGGGGTCAATCCGGCTACCATCGGCATTACGATCGACAACGGCACCAAGGTTACCGGAGATAGCATTGCCAAAGAAACGGTTAGCGACGGTTATAAATGCACCTACACGCCGACTGCCGCGCTGGCAGACGGCAGCCACACCATCAAGATTGATGCATCTGACTACGATGGCAATGCAGCGGCTCAGAAATCGGTTACCTGTACCGTGGATACTGTACCGCCGACCCTGTCTATCACCACTCCGGCAGACAAGCTGATCACAAATAAGACTGCAATTACCGTCAAGGGTACTACCAACGATAAGATATCCAGCCCGGTTACCGTGACTGTGAAGCTCAACAGCGGAGCAGCTACCGCAGTGACTGTAGAAAGTGACGGCAGTTTCAGCAAAGATCTGACTTTGGTCGTTGGCACAAATACCATCACTGTAGTTGCCAGGGATGCGGCAGGCAAGAGCACGACCGTCACCCGTACCGTGACCGTAGATCAGACCGCTCCGGTTATCAAGAGCATCACCATTAATCCGAATCCGGTAGACTGCGGCAAGACCTATATCATTAGCGTGGAGGTCACCGACTGATAAGGAGGCTGCGATGGTCAAACGAGTATTTGGACGCGTAGATGGCCAGGAAGTGGAGCTGTACGCAGATTCTGGGGACCGGTGGAGCGTGCCGATCCCCTTTGATGCGGACGGGGAGTATGTCGTGGAGATTCTGGCTGAGGATGATGCGGGTAATCAGGCGTACATGGCCAAGATGCTGTTTGTGGTCAATACGGCGTTGCTCTGTGCACACGTTGAGCCGCTGCCATACTACGGCCAGCTCATTGATGTGCTGCCGGATGCCGATGTACTGCCGCAAAGGGTGTACGCCGATTTTTGCGGGTGCCTGGATGCGGCGGATATCATCCCGTTTGGATACTATGCGGAGCTGGTCGATCCGGCGTGCGCGGAAAGGAGATAGCTATGCAGAGAATCAGATTTTATGTAGGCGAAAATAAGCATGTCCGGATCCGTATCCATGCACGCAACAACGAGCCGTTCGTGATCCGGGAAGCAACGTGGCAACTAAAAGGCGATTATGACACGGAAGCCGAGGGTGAATGCCTGATTACTGGGGATGTGATAGACGCAATGATCATGCCGCAGAAGAGGACCACCTATAAGCTGTATTTTACCTATAAGGTGGCCGATGAGGTTCTTATGGAGTGTATAGAGGTGGTGGCGGAATAATGGCAGATATCTATATCCAGTCCGTGACGATCACGCCAAATCCCGTGGCCGTGAATGGCAAGGTAAAGATTGCAGTTGAGATATATACTTTATATCCGGCCCTTGATTTATATCCTGCATCGAATCTTTATCCTGGTGCGGACCTCTTTACCCTTTGCCCGGCCACAAACATTTATCCGGGGGCAGATATCGTCCCGACAGAAGGAGGAATCATAGAATGAATTTAAGTAATTTTGTTGCTTATGTAAAGCAGGCTTGGAAGAATAAGCCGGATACCAGCACCCCGTTATCTGCAGAGCGTTTGACGCATTTGGAAGAGGGCATCAAGGGAAACAGCGATGCTATCCAGGAGCTGGCAGCTGCGGTTGTGAGCCAGATCGTAAATAATCCGGACAAAATTGCCAGCATGGCGGCGTTGTATGCGGTCAATCAGAAGGTGACAACATTGGATGGTAAGGTGGGAGATACCGCGCAGCTGCCGTCCGGGACGGCGGATGTGGCGAGTGCGATCGCTCAGTTGTATAGTAATTTAAATAACATGTGGTCTTTGAGTGGAAACCAAACATTGATTCCAAATAATTCAGATATGCACACCTATTTAACTCCTGGAAATTATTATTGTGCAAGCAACACTAATGCTGAAACATTAAAAAATAGCCCTTTAAAATTTGCTTTTACAATGAAAGTTTATCTTAGTGTTGGTATCGGATCTCAATACTTAATACAGGAATATACTAAGTACGATGCTTCTGAACGTATTCTAGTTTATTATGATGGTAATCGTAATATATGGACGAGTTATCATGTTCAGCTTGAAAAAATGGTTTAATAAATCACTTTATCAGCACCCAAGATTCCACTTTATTAGCACCTCCGTATTTTCCAAAATATGTTTCGCCTGTCCAGATTGAACGTTCGACGATATCACTTGCAGATCCGCTCTTAAATATTATTAAATTCGCCTGTGTTGTTATAGGGAGGTTTTTAATGTTATCATTTAAAACATAAAAAAATCCTATTGATGGTTGAGACATCTTTGACAATATATCATTCACTGTAACACCGTTTGAAAGCCCTAGATCAGAAATACTAGCGTATACGTGAAAGCCATTTAAATTACTATACAATTTAGCCGACCCCATAAATTCGAAAGAAAGGGCCTTTTATTATACACAAAAACCCAAGAAAGGAGATAGAACACTATGGAATCTATCAAAATCGGAACTCAGACTTATGAATTGGTAGCAGACGGCTACCAGCTGCAGCAGGACGGCGGCCGCATCATCTTCCAGCCGGGCGAGAAAACCTTTGAGGAAATCGAGGCTGCGGTATCTGCAGCAACATCACTCGTGCTTCTGGACGAGACAGGAGAGCCGCTTGCATCCCGCGCTGATCTGGTGTATGCCGGTCGCATGAGCAAGCAGAAAGACTATGTGATTGGTACAAAAAAAGAAGAGACCGGAGCTGATGAGGATGGCAACCCGATCTACACCTACAAGGACGTGACTGGCACAGCAATGATTGCAGAGTTTCGACTTCCGGATTGGCGTGAGCAGTATGCGGAACTGGCAAATGAAGTGACCAACGCTCAGATGGCCATTGTAGAACTTTATGAAGGAGGTGAGGCATAATGGCAAGAGTGTATGCAGATTTGGTGCGCAAGGGTAGAATTGCTCTCGATGCTGTACCCAAAAAGATTAGAGCAGATGTTGAAAACATTTTAAACGGTGCCACCCGATAGTTGGAAGAAAGGACTACATATGAGTATCAAGCACAGAACCGAAACCCCGAACATCCCTTACGGCCCGGCAACCGGAGTACCGACTCCGGAACCGCATAATGAGGCCTTAAGCACCGGCCCGGATCACGAGTACCGCAAGGACAGCACACCGGGTACCGCAGATCATGCAGAGCCGAGACATGTGCAGGGCGGTCCCGGCCACAAGGAGTGCGATCACGAGTAAAGGAGATTTATGATGGTAGCACTGATTTTTCAGTACATAGCCGCACATTGGATAGAATGGCTGTTTGCGGCTATCTCCGGAGCTCTGTTCGCGGCATATCGCGGTTTATCGAAGCGATTAAAGACCGAAGTGGTAAAGAGCCAGGCTATTAACGCTGCAGTACTGGCGCTGCTCCATGACCGCCTTTACCAGGCGTGCCAGTTTTACATAAGCCGTGGATACTGTACGGTGGGAGACCGGGACAACCTGGAGTACATGTTCAAACCGTACAAAGCTTTGGGTGGCAATGGAACTGGAGAGGAACTTTATAACAGATGTCTGGCCCTGGAATATGGGCCAGCAGAAAGAGAGGATTAAGATATGATGGATTTTGGCATTGCCAGCGTAGCGGCAATTACGGTGGTTTGTTATCTGGGAGGCATGGCTTGTAAGGCATCTGCCAAGGTTAATGACGAAGTCATCCCGGTGGTATGCGGAGTGACCGGCGGTATCCTGGGCGTAGTTGGTATGTATGTGATGCCGGACTTTCCAGCAGCGGATGTGATCAACGCCGCGGCTATCGGCATTGTGTCAGGCCTGGCTGCGACTGGGGTGCACCAGGTTGTGAAACAGGCATCAAAAGCGTAGAAGGAGGTGATCCAGATATCTCCCGCCGGCAGCCCGAGTGATGGCTGCCATTGCGACGTCGCAACAGGAATTATGTAGAATATTGGCACGAAGTATGATATGATGTAGGAGCTGCCGAACCTCCAGCAGAAAGGAGGTGAAAGCCACATGGCAGATTTTATTCTCACTTTTCTTATCTCTGTTGTAGCAGGTGTAGTTAGCTACTACATATGCAAATGGCTGGACAGGGATAAATAGGTAGCAGCAGCCTAAACGGAGTGGTTCACCGTAACGAACAAGAAAACCCCAGAGGATTAGGGCCCTCTGGGGTTTTCGTTTTGCCACATGGAATTCTCACTTTCCTTAGCTGCTTACATCATATTCTATTTTGTCCAAAAAGTCAATATGCCATAAAAATCACACATGAAAGAAAAGAGGACAACTTTATGAGAGACATTTCGCTTTGTCACCCGCGCCTTCAGCGCATTGCATCCGCCTGGATGAAAGCCTGCGCCACCGAGGGCATTACCGTAGCAATCAGCGAAACCCTCCGCACCGCAGCGGAGCAGGATGCCCTGTATGCTCAGGGTCGGACCAAGCCGGGCAGCATCGTAACCAACGCTAAGGGCAGCAGCTACCGCTCCCAGCACCAGTGGGGTATCGCCTTTGACTTTTATCTTCGCATGGATATCGACGGGGACGGCAAGATCTCCGATGATGCCTACAACGACAGCCAGGGGCACTTCCGGCGCGCGGCAGAGATCGGCAAGAAACTTGGCCTTGCCTGGGGCGGTGACTGGAAGAGCATCGTGGACAAGCCGCACCTGTATCTGCCAGAGTGGGGCAGCACACCTACCGCGCTTATTCAGAAGTACGGTACGCCAGAAGAGTTTATGGCTACCTGGGTGCCGGAACAGGTTAAGACCGGATGGCAGCAGGAGGACGGTGGCTGGCGGTTTTACTTCCGGGATGGCAGTGGCAAGCATGTGGTCAACGCCTGGTACCACGATGAGGATAAGTGGTACTGGTTTGACGGTGCCGGTATGATGGTTCATGACACCTGGTACCGCTACAATGGTGACTGGTATTATCTGGGGACAGATGGAGCTATGGTTAAGGGCTTGCAGACGTCAGGCGGTAAATGGTATTATTTAGATGATGATGGCCGCATGGCAACAGAGTCGGTGGTACTTACGCCTGACCAGGACGGAGCGCTACAGCATCCGGGTTTAAATCAGTAAGATTATATATTATGAGGTTTTACAATCTGGTGGGCCCGACGGTGAGATGGGAGCGTCTATGCGCTATTTATCCCAAAGATATGCCATGCCATATGATGTAGCGAAAGCTTCCCTGACTGATATCGGAACCGAGGAACTGGCACATTTGGAAATTGTGGCAGCTATCGTTCACCAGCTTACCCGCAATCTGACACCACAGGAAATTGAAGATTCTGGTTTTGGTCCATATTATATCGACCACACTACCGGAATCTGGCCTCAGGCAGCAGGCGGCATTCCGTTTAATGCTTGTGAATTCCAGTCAAAGGGCGATCCAATTACAGATTTATTCGAGGACCTCGCTGCAGAACAGAAAGCACGGAGCACTTACGACAACATTCTCCGTGTAGTAAAAGATCCGGAAGTATGTGACCCAATCCGCTATCTGCGGGCAAGGGAAGTGGTGCATTTTCAGCGTTTTGGTGAGACTTTGCGTCATGTGCAGGATCAGCTTAACAGCAAAAATTTCTATGCTTTTAACCCGGCTTTTGACCGGCGGCAAAGCACTAATAATGGCAAGACACAGGAGTGCGGGAAATAAACAGTTGACAGATACCTGATTTCACCCTATACTGATAGCATAACAGAGATTTGGGCGTGTTACTGGTAAAGCAGGCATTAACCGAAAGGGCATCGAAGAGATGTCCTTTTGGTTGATGCCTTTTTCATTTTCCAAATAAAACTACACTTCCCAGAAGCGACTGAAACGGACTGTTTTGGGTATGCTGATAGGAGCAGGTTTCTTTTCTGCACAGGTGAAATATATAAAATGGAAAGAAGTTTGTGCGTTTACAGAAAAGAATTTTCGGGAGATGTGAAAACTGTCAGAAAGACACACCCGAATACTCAGAAAAAAAGGAGAAAGAACATGAAAGACAAGATTTTTGGGGTGCTTCAGCGAGTAGGCCGCAGCTTCATGCTTCCGATTGCGGTGCTTCCGGTTGCTGGCCTCCTGCTGGGGATTGGAAGTTCCTTCACTAATGAGACTACCATTGCAACCTATGGCTTACAGGGAATTCTTGGTAATGGAACCGTCCTGCATGCACTGCTTATGATCATGAGCAAGGCAGGAAACGTCATTTTTGATAATCTGCCGATCATCTTTGCGGTGGGTGTTGCCATTGGCATGGCGAAGGCGGAAAAAGAGGTTGCGGCACTTTCGGCTATGATTTCTTTTTTTGTGATGCATGCATCAATCAACGCAGTGCTTTTATTAGCAGGAAAAGTTTTAGCGGACGGAACAATTGCCTCGGATGTGCTTGAGGGAACCATTGCCAGTGTCTGCGGTATTCAGACCCTGCAGATGGGTGTATTTGGCGGTATTCTTGTGGGACTTGGTGTGGCAGCACTCCACAACCGGTTTTATAAGATTGAACTGCCAAACGCACTGTCATTTTTTGGCGGCTCCCGTTTTGTACCGATTATTTCTACCGTTACTTACGTTGGTATCGGTATTCTGATGTACTTTATCTGGCCGGCTGTCCAGAATGGCATTTTCGCGCTGGGCGGTCTGGTTACAGGAACCGGTTATTTCGGAACCCTGATTTTTGGTATCATTAAGCGTGCGCTGATCCCGTTTGGTCTGCATCATGTGTTTTATATGCCTTTCTGGCAGACTGCGGTAGGCGGCACCATGATGGTGGATGGAAATCTGATTCAGGGCGGCCAGAACATTTTCTTTGCGCAGCTTGCTTCGTCAGATGTGACGCATTTCAGCGCGGATGCTACCCGGTATTTTTCCGGTGAGTTTATTTTTATGATTTTTGGACTTCCGGGTGCGGCGCTGGCCATGTACCGGTGCGCGAAACCGGAAAAGAAAAAGGCAGCAGGAGGTCTGCTTTTAAGTGCGGCGCTGGCCTGCATGTTTACCGGAATTACAGAGCCAATTGAGTTCTCTTTCCTGTTTGTAGCACCAATGCTGTTTGCAGTTCAGGTGATTCTGGCCGGAAGCGCCTATATGGTTGCGCATATTTTGAACATTGCAGTGGGCCTTACATTTTCCGGTGGTCTTCTGGATCTGGTGATTTTCGGTGTGCTTCAGGGCAATGCGAAAACCAGCTGGCTTCGCATCATTCCTGCTGGAATTGTGTATTTCCTTCTGTATTATTTTTTGTTTAGTTTTCTGATTAAAAAATTTGATTTGAAAACACCGGGACGTGAGGACGATGACGAGGAGACGAAGCTCTACACGAAGGCTGATGTGAATGCCCGCAGGACTGAAGCGAAAGAGGGAGAAAGCTGCAGTCAGGCAGAAAACAGTAAAGACAGCCGGAGTGCAGCCATTGCAATGGGTATGGGAGGAAGAAACAATATCACTTCCGTGGACTGCTGCGCGACACGACTCCGCTGCTCTATCGCAGACTCGTCGCTGGTTGATGAAAAGCTGTTGAAGTCGACCGGCGCGGTGGGCGTGATCGTAAAAGGGCAGGGAATCCAGATTATTTACGGACCGCAGGTGACTGTGATCAAATCCGAGCTGGAAGCTTATCTGGCAGAGGAGCATGAGGAGGATACCGCAGAAACTACAGATGGTGCAGAGAATATGGGCACCAAAGTGACTGCGGAAACCGAAGCATCTGTGAATCTGGCAGAGAGCAAGAACATCGCAGAAAACGTCCACAAACTTTACTCTCCGTTCCAGGGCGTATTAAAGCCAATCACGGAGGCACCGGACGAGGCATTTGCCAGCAAAGCCATGGGAGACGGCTACCTGGTTATGCCGGAAGATGGAATCGTTGCGGCACCGGAAGATGGTGAAGTCATGTTTGTATTTCCGAGCAAACATGCGATTGGCCTGAAGGCGGCGGATGGGACGGAATATCTGCTCCATATCGGTGTAGATACTGTGAAACTGAATGGGGAAGGCTTCACGGTATTTGTAAGTGATGGACAGAAAATTAAGAAAGGCGAAAAACTCATGGAATTTGACCCGGCCTATATCCGGGAACACGCAGTGAGCGATGCCTGTATCGTTATTTTTACTGGACTGACAGAGGGAGAAAGCTTAAGCTTAGAAGGAGAAAAGCAAGTGAAACGGCTAGAGCTGATTGGTCAGATAAGAAAGTAAGATAAAAATAAGATAAAAACTTAGGGAGTATTTATCATACGAAACAAAAAGTACTTTCTGCATCCTAAGTCTGTCGTGTATAATAACAGGACAGGCATAAGATGCAGGAGGTATTTTTTATGTATCGGGTAATCAAAGTATTGAACAATAACGGGATTCTGGTGCTGGATGATGCCAGCGGTCAGGAGCTGATTCTTCTGGGAAACGGAGCAGGATTCGGACACCGCGCGGGAGAGCGAATGACAGAACTTCCGAAAGGCCGCCGTTATGAGCTTGTGAGCGAAAAAACGCCGGCGCTGATCCGCGTAAACGGCATTGATCCGCTTTATATCGAAGCAGCCGGAAAAATCATAGAGATGGCAGAAGCGGCGATGGGACCACTGCAGCATGATATTCTGATCCCAATGGCAGATCACATTGCTATGGCAGTAGCACGGGCCAGAGAGAAGAAAGAAATTCCCAATCCGTTTCAGCATGATATTGCAGCTTTATTTGGAGATGAGTATGAAGCGGCCAGAAAAGGATGCGAAATCTTAAAAAAGATGACGGGAACCGCCCTTGGGGAGGATGAAGCCGGCTTCATCGCCCTGCATATCCACGCCGGACTGGCGCAGGAGAATGTGGCGGATTCCCTGGAAACAGCCCGTCTGGTAGGTGTCTGCATGACCATGATCGAGGAAGGAGCCGGAAAGAAGCTTCCTTATGGCTCTCTCGGTTACAACCGGCTGATGAGTCATGTCCGCTATATGCTGGCCCGGGCCAGAAAGGGAGAACGCACGGATCTTGATCTGGAAGCATACGGGCGGCCGGTGGTGTCCTGATAGCGGCGCACGGCCTGCATCAGCACTTCCACGGGATAGGCATCGTTCACCGGCATC
>ENA-USUG01006978-USUG01006978.1-human-gut-metagenome-genome-assembly--contig:-NODE-6978-length-11372-cov-4.613546_pt1 | contig 11372 bp, 9 predicted proteins | sample MGYA00250059_ERZ773394 | MGnify/ENA primary metagenome ERZ773394 (study PRJEB29103, sample SAMN06111957) | human gut metagenome | biome: human gut; feature: ankylosing spondylitis patient; material... | reverse complement strand
ATTAGCTTGCCGGAACGTTGCGACGCGCGGCGGTGAATATACATTGTGAAATCGCGTCCGGAATAACGACCAACACATTAAATAGCAATAAAATATACAGAAAAGAGGACACCCCATGAGCAAAGTAACCATAATCACCGGCGGTACATCTGGAATCGGAAGAGGGATTGCGGAGAAAATTCTGGAAAATTCTGCGTTAGACGATATTTTATATGTAAGCTATGGACATAACACAGAGCAGGCGGAGGAATTTCTTCATGCACAAACAGAGGAAAATCAGAAAAAAATCCGGTTGCTCCAGGCTGATATGTCATCCTATGATGAAATGATGAAATTTGTATCCCGGGTCAAAGAAGAAGCGAGCCATGTAGACTGGCTGATAAACAACGTAGGAATCAGCACCTATGCGAAATATGAAGACTACACCTTCAACGAATGGACCAAAATTGTGAATACCAACCTGTCTGTTCCGGTATTTCTGGTGAAAGAACTTCGCCCCATTATGAGCGAAGGCGGCAGCATTCTTTTTACAGGCTCCTACGCAGGACAGCAGGCTTATTCCTCATCTCTGGTTTACGGCGTCACCAAATCCGCCATTCATTTCCTTACCAAATCCCTGGTAAAAGAACTGGAACCAAAGCAGATCCGGGTCAATGCCATTGCCCCGGGATTCATTGAAACCAGCTGGCATAAGAACCGCACTCCGGAAAGCTATGAACGCATTAACCGTAAGATTGCACTTCACCGCTTTGGTGAGATCTCAGAAGTGGCAGATATGGCATACGAAGTTCTGAAAAATGGATACATGAATGGAAGCGTTGTAGACATTCATGGCGGATATGACTATTTCTAAAAAGAATCCTGTGATCTGATTCCAAATAAAAAATCTGTATCAGGATTATATTCGCGAAGTGATTAACAAAAACAAAATTCACAAATATAGTTCGGGATTTTTCTAAATATAAAATTTCTGGAATTAATTGATTTTAAGAAGATAGTGTGCTAAAGTATTTATAATGTTGTGCGAAAGCGAGGAGAAAACATTGCACAAAAGTGATGAAAAATACCAGGCTTACGTAAAAATCCTAGAGGAAGAACTGGTTCCTGCAATGGGATGTACCGAACCCATTGCCATTGCCTATGCAGGCGCAGTGGCGAGAAAAACTTTAGGTAATCTGCCGGAACAGCTGGATATTAAAGTAAGTGGAAATATTATCAAAAATGTAAAAAGCGTCATCGTTCCCAATACTGGCGGCATGAGGGGAATTGCAGCTGCTCTGTGCGCGGGTGTGATCGCAGGCGATGCGGAAGCGCTCCTTGAAGTAATTGCAAGAGTAACATCCGGTCAGAAGGAAGAAATCAAGTCCTACATGGATCAGGTGAAACCCAGGATCACTCCGGCATCCACCGGGCATGTATTTGAAATCGATCTGACCGTAACCAAAGGTACTGAAACGGCCCGTGTCCGCATTGTAGATACGCACACCAACATCATCCTTATTGAGAAAAACGGCCAGCCTGTTTTCCGGAAAGATGTCTGTTCAGGTAAGGAAGAGAAAAAGACCGACCATTCCATATTAAACATAGAAGACATTATCGACTTTGCCAATACTGTTGACACAGAAGATGTAAAGGAGGTTCTGGAGCGTCAGATCCGTTACAATACAGCCATTTCTGAGGAGGGACTTCGTGGAAACTATGGAGCGAACATCGGAAAAGTCCTTCTTCACACCTACGGCGACAATATTAAGATCCGTGCCAGAGCCAAGGCAGCAGCCGGTTCCGATGCCCGAATGAATGGCTGCGAGCTTCCTGTGGTGATCAACTCCGGAAGCGGCAACCAGGGCATGACTGCCAGCATTCCGGTCATTGAATTTGCCAGAGAGCTGCAGGTTTCCCATGACAAAATGCTTCGCGCCCTGGTGCTTTCCAATCTTGTAACCATTCATCTGAAGACTGGAATCGGAACTCTTTCTGCCTATTGCGGTGCAGTAAGTGCAGGCTGTGGAAGCGGTGCGGGAATTGCTTATCTCTACGGCGGCGATTATGAAGTAATTGCACATACAATCGTGAATTCCCTGGCAATTGTTTCCGGAATCATCTGTGACGGAGCGAAAGCCTCCTGCGCAGCCAAGATTTCAGCAGCAGTTGATGCCGGAATCATGGGCTATGAAATGTACATACAGGGACAGCAGTTCTACGGAGGTGATGGAATCGTTACCCACGGTGTGGAAAATACCATCCGGAACGTGGGACAGCTGGCGAAGGAAGGTATGTGCGAAACGGATAAAGAGATTATCCGGATTATGGTAGAGCGTGTTTGAAAATGGATTTCTGCAAGATGTGCGCCACAATTTGTGGGAGCTTGCGGAAATACTTTTTCAAACAGGTTCTAGGAAAAGGAGATGAAGGGAAAACACTATGAAGTGGAAATACATATTAAAAAGAATACTGATTGCCATTCCCACTTTTTTCGGAATTACCATATTGGCCTATTTTATTCTGAATATGGCGCCTGGTTCACCGCTGGATGCACTTCTGGCAGATCCGGGAATTACTCCGGCAGAGCTGGAACGTAAGAGAGTGGCACTTGGACTGGATCAGCCGGTGATCATTCAGTATTTTACCTGGCTGAAACAATTGCTTACGGGAAATCTGGGATTTTCCTACAGCACCCAGAGACCGGTGGCAGCGATGATACTGGAGCGTCTTCCGGCTACTGCGATTCTGGCAGCAAGCTCCATTGTACTGTCATTGATCGTATCCATTCCTCTTGGAATCTTTGCTGCCTCCAGGCCGAATTCAGGAAGAGATTACTTTTCCGGCGGTCTGTCTATGCTGATGATGGCGACTCCGAACTTCTTTGTAGGACTGGTATTTATTTATCTGTTCGCCATTGTGTTTAACATTCTGCCATCAGGAGGAATGTACAGCTCAAGCGGAGCTCATACATTCGGAGATCTGATGAAGCACATGATCCTGCCTTGTCTGGTCCTTTCCTTTCAGCAGATCGGAGGATGGGTAAGGCACATGCGAAGCAGTATGCTGGAAGTTATGCAGGACGACTACATTCGTACCGCCAAGTCCAAAGGTCTTACCAAATGGAAAGTGATCATGAAGCACGCCTTGAAAAATGCCCTTACACCGGTCGTTACAGTTGTGGGAATGTCCATTCCTTCTATTGTAGGCGGCGCAGTTGTAACCGAGCAGGTTTTCGGATGGCCGGGAATTGGTTCTCTTATGGTAACAGCGATCAACGGACGAGACTACCCGGTTATTATGGGAATCACGGTTATGATCGCGGCAGCGGTTCTTATTGCGAATATTCTCACTGATGTTGCATACGGAATTCTGGATCCGAGAATCAGCTATAAATAAGGGAGGATAGAAGACAGAAATGAAAAAACAGAAAAACGAAAATGTAAGCTATCTTTCCGAGGTACTTGATAAACTGAAAGAACACAAAATGGCTATGGCAGGTCTGGTGGTCTTGATCGTGGAAATCCTGATGGTGGTTTTTCTTCCCATGATCCTGAAACTGGATCCTTATACTTCAGATTACACTGCCTTTTCTGCAGCTCCGGGAGGAGCGCACATCCTTGGAACTGATGCTATCGGGCGTGATGTTTTTGCCCGTCTGATGTATGGCGGAAGAACCTCTCTACTGGTTGGTTTTGTTTCCACACTGATCAGCTGCGCAATCGGAGTTCCTCTTGGCCTGGTTGCTGGTTATGCCAGAGGAAAGGCGGAAGCAGTTATTATGCGAATTGCAGATATTTTTATGTCTTTTCCCTCAATTGTGCTGATCCTGGTACTGGTTGCAGTTCTTGGACCGTCTGTCTGGTCTGTAACCTGTGTCATTGGTGTGCTCGGCTGGACACAGTTTGCCAGACTGATCTATGCAAATGTACTTTCCGTATCCGAGAAAGAATATGTAGAATCTGCAAGGGCAATTGGTACCTCCAATTTCAAGATCGTGACAAAGTATGTTCTTCCAAACTCTTTTGCCCCGATCCTGATCGCAATCACATTCCAGATGGCGAGTGCCATCCTTTCTGAATCATCGTTAAGCTTCCTTGGCATGGGTGTACAGCCGCCGGGAGCAAGCTGGGGAAATATGCTCTACGATGCGCAGTCCATTACTGTGCTTTCCCAGAAGCTGTGGATCTGGCTTCCGCCGGGACTTGCACTTCTGATCACGGTGTTAAGTATTAATTTTCTGGGCGACGGCATCCGCGATGCGCTGGATCCGAAAATCAAACTGTAATGTCTCAGGATCATGAAGGTCTTGATTCAAGGCCGGACAGTCCGTTGACATAAGATTGGTTCCGGGAGTTTCCCGGACTGATTTGCTTCACAAAACCTGTCAGAGAAAAAACATCCCTGACAAAAGAAAAAAGGAGGAGACCTATGAAATTCAACATGAAAAAGGCTGCAGCGCTCCTGCTTGCAGGAAGCATGGTAGCAGGTTATGCTGTTCCGGCTGCTGCTGAGGCAGAGGAAAAAGTTGTAACAGCTGCTATGGACCAGGCATGGGATACCATGATGCCGCTGAACACCACAAGCAACTACACCCGTTTTATCTGTGACCAGATTTATGACCGCCTGACACAGACAAACGCAGACGGTTCCATTGAGGGACGCCTTGCTGAGTCCTGGACTGTAAACGATGCCAGTGACGCAGTTACCTTTAAGCTTCATGAAGACGCAGTATGGTCTGATGGTGAGCCGGTTACAGCAGAGGACGTTGTATTCAGCTACCAGATGTATTCTGATCCGTCTGTAGAGGCAAAGAGCCGTTATCACCTGGAGTACATTGCCGGTGTGGATGATTCCGGAGCAGAGCTTTCCGAGGATTCTATCGAAGTAACTGCAGACAGCGATTATGAAGTAACCTTCAAATTAAAAGAGGCTATGTATCCTGATACATTCCTGCAGGATATCGACACTGTTTTCATCATCCCGAAACATATATTTGAAGGAAAAACAGCAGAAGAGATCAATGCTCCTGACCTTTGGGCAAATCCGGTAGGTTCCGGCCCATTCATCTATGACAGTGAGATCAATGGTGAGCGTATGGAGTTCACAAAGAACGAAAACTACTATCTTGGAACTCCAAATATTGACCGTCTGATCATCCGTGTAGTACCGTCTGCAAACGTTCTTTCCGGTCTTATGAACGGCGAGCTTGATTTGATCGGATTCGGTTCCGTACTGACTGATGACTGGGAAACAGCCAAGTCCCAGGATAACCTGGTAACAGAGTCTGTTCCTACCACTTCCTATACCACTCTGATCTTCAATACTCAGAAGGAATATCTTACTCAGGAAGTTCGCCAGGCACTGAATATGGCAATCAACCGTGACGTACTGGTAAATGGTCTTCTTATGGGAGAGGGAACTCCGATCATGACCCCGATCGCACCGGTAAGCCCATACTACAATGACAAAGTTCAGGTTCAGTACGATCCTGAAAAAGCAAAAGAGATGCTTGCAGAAGCAGGCTTCCCGGCTGGACAGACACTGAAATTTTTCATCTCCTCTGGAAGCAGCATTACCGAGAGATGTGCAGCCCTGATCGTACAGGATTTTGCAAATGTCGGTGTAAATGTAGAAATTGAGCAGATGGACTTTGCAACTCTGATGAGCCGTATGCTTGACGGCGAGCATGATCTTGGAATCATTGGTTCCGGCGGAACTCTTGACCCAAGTGAGAGCCGTGAAATGATTTATCCGGAAAGCTCCTGCAACTTCTGCCAGATTCAGGATACAGAGCTTTCTGACCTGATCGACAAAGGAAACGCAGAGCTTACTTTTGAAGCAAGAAAACCATACTTCGATGAGTATCAGGAAAAGGTTGTAGAAAAAGCAGCTATGGGCTACTTATATACAAAGAACCTTCTTACCGCTTACAACAAGAGCATGAAGAACCTGAACGTTGCAGACTTTAATTGTCTGAACTGGTCTTCTTGGGAGTGGGATAAAGAGTAATAAAAATGGGAAACAGGACAAAAGCGGATAAAGCTTTTGATCCTGGAACCCGCCAAATATGAGAGAAAAGACTCTCATGTCTGGCGGATTTCAGGAGCTGTGAAAGAATCACAGTGAGTTAATTAAGAGAAAAAGGAGTACAGCTATGGCATCTTTACTTTCAGTAGAGAATTTACAGGTACAGTTTCAGACAAAAAAAGGCATTAACACAGCCGTTGACGGTGTAAGCTTTTCTGTAGAAAAAGGCAGGATCCTCGGAATTGTAGGAGAGTCCGGATGCGGAAAAAGTGTCACATCCATGTCTATCCTTCAGCTTCTTGGAAGCAACGCCCGGATTTCCGGCGGCAGCATCAAACTGGATGGAAAAGAACTGATAGGGCTTCCGGAGAAAGAGATGTGCAGGATCCGCGGAAATGATATTGCCATGATTTTTCAGGATCCAATGACTGCCCTGAATCCGACTCTGACTATTGGAACCCAGCTGATGGAACCAATTATGCTCCACCAGAACTGCGGTAAAAAAGAAGCCTGGACAAGAGCTGTGGACGTTCTGAAAAGAGTTGGGATCGCTGCTCCGGAGAAGCGGATGAAGGAATATCCGCATCAGCTTTCTGGCGGTATGCGCCAGCGAGTGATGATCGCCATGGCAGTATCCTGCGAGCCAAGACTTCTTATTGCAGATGAGCCTACCACAGCCCTGGACGTAACCATCCAGGCACAGATCCTGGAGCTGATGTGTGAGCTCAGGGAAAAAATGGGAACAGCCATTATGCTGATTACCCATGATATGGGGGTAGTAGCAGAGACCGCAGACGATGTGCTTGTTCTTTATGCAGGAAAAGCAGTAGAATACGGCAGCATTGAGGACATTTTTGAAAGACCGAAGCATCCTTACACACAGGGACTTTTGAACTCTATTCCCCGCCTTGATGAGGATGTAGAGCTGCTGAATACCATTGAGGGCACCGTTCCGGCACCGGACGCCATGCCTGCAGGCTGCAGATTTGCTCCCCGATGTCCTTACGGAAAAGACCGCTGCATGAAAGAAAAACCAGGCGTTTACCATGCTGGAAATTCTTTGGTAAGCTGCTTCAGATACGAGGGTGAGAAATAATGAGTGAGAACACAGGAATCTTATTGGAAACAAAGGATTTATCCAAATATTTTACGGCAAAAAAAGGGCTTCTGAACCGTAATCCATCTGTAGTAAAAGCAGTAGACCATGTAAGTCTTTCTGTGAGAAAGGGTGAGACACTGGGCCTGGTCGGAGAGTCCGGCTGCGGAAAATCCACTTTGGGAAGAACTATTCTCCGCCTGATCCCGGCAACAGAGGGCCAGGTTATGTACAATGGGGAAGATATCCTTACCTATGATAAGAAAAAAATGTGGGAAATGCGCCGGAAGCTGCAGATTATTTTCCAGGATCCATACAGCTCCCTGAATCCCAGAATGACCGTTTATGATCTGATCAGTGCCCCTCTTGAGGTGTATAAAGTGGGGACTAAGGAAGAACGCAGGGAAATGGTGGAAGAGATCCTTCAGGAGGTTGGACTGGATAAACAGTATCTGAATCGTTTTCCTCACGAGTTTTCAGGCGGTCAGAGGCAGCGAATCGGAATTGCAAGGGCACTGATCCTGAATCCGGAATTTGTTGTCTGTGATGAGGCAGTTTCCGCACTGGACGTATCTGTCCGTGCGCAGGTGTTGAATCTTATGAGAAATATGCAGCAGAAGAAAAATCTGACCTACCTGTTTATCTCCCATGACCTGAGTGTAGTCCGCCATATCAGTGACAGGATTGCAGTTATGTATCTTGGAAGTGTGGTTGAGGTTGCAGAAAAAGCCCAGCTTTATTCCAATCCGATGCACCCCTATACAAAAGCTCTTCTTTCTGCAATCCCGCTTCCAGATGTGAAGAAGAAACGTCAGCGTATCATTCTGGAGGGTGACGTGCCAAGTGCCTACAATCCACCGTCAGGATGCAAATTCCATACCCGCTGTCCCTATGCAACAGACCGCTGCAGGCAGGAAGCTCCTGTGCTTCAGGAGGTGGAAAAGGGGCATAAAGCAGCCTGCTACAGGGCTTTGGAGCTTGCCTGAAAATTTATTTCCTGCAATCTGCAGGCTCCGCAAATTGTGACGTACATTTTGTAGAAAGCCTTTTTAAACATGTTCTGGAGTCTGCTGAATAATTACATATCAGGAAGGATACTACCGGTTTCCAAAGAATTCCATTAAAGGGATATCTTCGGGAAACCGGTATTTTTTTAAGCTATTTTTGTTTAATTTAACGTTATTTTCGTTGCTTTATTGAAAAATATTTCATTTTTTGCTAAATTATATATAAATATGGAGTATTCTGATTTTGTTTAGAAATACTCCAAAATTTCGAAAGGGGATGGAATGGTGGAAAACAGAAATAACAGGTTGCTGAATGCGAAATTAAACAAGTATATCGTTCCAGGTATTATGATGTCGCTGGCACTTCAGCTTGGAAACATTGTGGACACTATCTTTGTAAGTAATTTAATTGGTGTAGAAGCAATGTCCGCAGTCACAATGAGTCTTCCGGTTGAAACGATAGTTCAGCTTACCGGTTACTGTCTGGGTGTGGGAGGTTCCATAGCCGCAGGAAATATGCTTGGTAAACGTGACAAAGAAGGGGCTTCGAGATTGTTTTCGGCCACTTTTATTGTCACACTCGTGGTGGGACTGCTGTTTTCTCTTATTGCATTTCCTGCTGCAGGACCTATTGCCAGATTTCTGGTATCCGGAGACGGAGTTTTGACAACTTATACAAGAGACTATATCCGCATCAGCATGTTAGGTGCACCGGTAATCGGAATCGGTCTGATGATGGTAAACTACCTTGGGGTGGAAAACCATCCGGAGCTTGCTTCTGTTTATCTGATCGCAGCCAACGTGATAAATCTTGTGCTGGATTACATATTTCTTAGATTTACACCACTTGGAGTTACAGGTGCATCCTTATCAACGGTACTTGGCTTTCTTTTTGCCATGGTGGTTTTTCTTTTCTATATTCGCTCAGATAAGAGGAATATCAGTTTCGTGCGGCTGAATGCAAAGGATTTCGGAATCGTGAAGGAAGCGGTGGTTACAGGTGTGCCCATGCTTGTTTTCATGGCAACCAATTTTGTAAAAGCCCTTGGCCTGAATACCATCATCATGAATCAGATCGGGGAAGACGGAATGGCAGTATTTACGGTCTGCGACAATGTTTTGCTGATTGTGGAAATGCTTACAGGCGGAATTATTGGTGTAATTCCTAATGTTGCAGGAATTCTTTTTGGAGAAAAAGACTATGTAGGAATCCGTGTCCTGTGCAAAAAAATGCTGAAATACAGCTACATCGTGCTGGCAGTCATATTCGTTCTGATCATGCTGTTTACAGAACAGATCACCATTATGTTCGGAGGCGGCGGAGAGCTGGGACGGGAGATGGTTCATGCACTGCGTATTTTTGCTTTATGTGTAGTGCCTTATCTCTGGAATAAATTTACCGTAAGCTATTATGAATCTATTGAAGAGACTGCAATTGCAAGCTTTGTTACCTTCCTTGAAAACGCAGTGGCAGTTCTTCCTGCAACATTTATAGGAATTTCTATCTGGAAACAGATTGATGGAATCGGTACAAATGGAATTGGTGCTGCATTTGTTGCCACAGAGATCATAACCCTGATCGCAGCCTGGATTTTCCGAAAGATCAAACACAAAAATTCTACTTTTTATATTGTTCCGGACCAAAATCCCGGAATCAATCTTGATTTTTCCATTAAGAGCACCATGGAAGAAGCTGGCGCAGTTAACAGAAAAATCCTGGAGTTCTGCAAGGAAAACGGTGTATCCGGAAACAGATCCAATCTTGCTGCCGTGTGTGCAGAAGAAATGACTGTGAATATCATTAAATTTGGTGGAAAAACTTCCAACTGGATCGACATCAATCTTTGCCTGGAGGATGACATTTGCCAGTTAAGGATAAGAGACAACGGAGTGAATTTTAATCCGCTGGAATACAGCTATGACCATGAGGAGTTTGATATCCATGGAATTGAGCTGGTGAAAAAGATTTCAAAATCAATGGATTATATCCGCGCAATTGATATGAATAATACTATAATATCATTTTAGGAGGTGCAGGAAATGTCTGACATTAACGAAAAGAGCAATTTTGTTTTTGAATTTCAGTCTGTGACAAAGTTGTTTGAAGAGCAGGTGCGGCTTCATCCTGACAAATGTGCTGTAGCTTCCAGCAAGGAAAGCTTTACCTACGCACAGCTGAATGAAAGAGCAAACAGAATTGCGAATTCTCTTATTGAAAAAGGCGTTGGCTGTGAAAAAATCGTAGGTGTGGTACTGGAGCGCTGCTGTGACTTTTACGCAGTCCGTCAGGGTATTTTGAAGGCTGGTGGTGCATTTGCTGTCGCAGCCCCGGATTATCCCGATGACCGTGTACAGTTCATTTTTGAAGATGCAGGAGTTCCCTTTATTATCACCACAAAGGAGATCCAGAAGGAGCGCCAGGAGCTGTTTTCCAGGCTTTCCTGTACGGTGCTTCTGCTTGAAGAACTGCTGGAAAACCCAAATGCCGGGAACCCGGATACCCAGATTAAGGAACATGATCTTTGCTACTGTATTTACACCTCCGGTTCCACGGGAAAACCAAAAGGTGTTATGATCGAGCATATCAACCTTGCCAATTTTGTAAATCCTAATCCAAAGAATGCGGAAACCTATGGCTATGTAAGCAGGGGAAGCGTTTCCCTTTCCATGGCAGCCATGACATTTGATGTTTCGGTACTGGAGGAATTTCTCCCTCTCACCAATGGAATGACTGCAGTGATCGCAAGCGATGAAGAGATCCTGAATCCCATTATGCTTGGAGATTTAATTGTAAAAAATAAAGTGGATATTATGACCACAACTCCTACCTATCTTTCCAATATGATCGATCTGCCCCAGCTTCAGGAAGCAGCTGCCCAGATCAAGGTATTTGACGTAGGAGCAGAAGCATTCCCGCCTGCACTTTTTGACAAGATTCACGCAGTAAACCCGGATGCTTATATTATGAACGGCTATGGACCAACCGAGACCACCATCAGCTGTACCATGAAGGTGATCACCGACAGCAAAAATATTACCATCGGAGAGCCAAACGGCAATGTTCAGGTTTATGTGGTTGACAAAGAGAACAGGATCCTTCCGGACGGAGAGACCGGAGAGCTTGTAATTGCAGGTCTTGGAGTAGGTCGTGGCTACATCAATCTGCCGGAGAAAACAGCAGAAGTTTTCATCAGATCGGAAGAGCGTCGTGTAGGGAAAGAGTGTAGATCTCGGTGGTCGCCGTATCATTAAAAAAAAAA
>ENA-USUG01006976-USUG01006976.1-human-gut-metagenome-genome-assembly--contig:-NODE-6976-length-11375-cov-68.856169_pt1 | contig 11375 bp, 11 predicted proteins | sample MGYA00250059_ERZ773394 | MGnify/ENA primary metagenome ERZ773394 (study PRJEB29103, sample SAMN06111957) | human gut metagenome | biome: human gut; feature: ankylosing spondylitis patient; material... | reverse complement strand
TTCGTTGAGTTTGCAGGGAGCTTTGCCAACATTGCCCTGTTGCTGCTTTTTATCGGTCGGCTGTTTCCCAAAAAGGAGCCCGTCTCAAGGTGGTTCTATGCCTATGTTGCACTCTTGATTGCTGGGCAGTGTGCTTTGAGTTTATTCCCGGATTGGGTGACGCAGCGCACGATCTATCTTTTAGTTGGCGGATTTTTCCTTGCATTGCTGTTCTATGAGGTTCGACCGTGGCAGGCGGTTTTTGCAAGCGGAGCTTTCTTCACACTGATTGCTTTGGTGGAAGTGCTTGCAATGCTTCTGATTGGGCTGCGTATCCCGGATACCGACATTCTAATGCAGGCTGGGGCAGCACGGTTGGTCTATGTTGTTTTTTCAAACCTGATTCAAATTCCACTCGTAGTCCTGATCTCACATTTTTTCAGCCGAAAAGGAAATGCTCTGCGTATCCTATGGCTGCTGCCGATCATTGCGATTCAAATCGCAAGTATTGCTGTCTGTTATGTGGCACAGTATCATGCTGCGGATGAGTATTTCCCGGATTATATGGTCGGTCTTATGGCGGTGCTTCTCCTTATAAACATCCTGATCGTGTTCTATGTGGAAGCTCTCCGGGAAAATGAACTGGAAAAATTCAAAGTTAAGTTCAACGAACAGCAGTACAATCTTCAAATGGAATACTACCAGCAGCTCAAAGAACGCCAGGAAGAAGTCCGTTCTCTGCGGCATGATGTGAAGAAATACATCCTGGCGATGCAGGCAGTTGCAGAACACGGTGATACCGAAGAACTTCACAAGATTGCGCAGGCTGCCACGGATGTTTTCGAGCGTTCCACAAATATTTCTGCGGTCGGAAATCCTGTTGTTGATGCTCTTTTGAATTATTACTTACGAATTGCGGAAAGGAATAACATCAACGTCAAACTGGATGTGACGATTCCTGAAGTCCTGACGATCTCATCGTTGTCTTTGAGCATCATTATCGGAAACACATTTGACAATGCCATCGAAGCCTGTTGCGACCTGCCAGCGGAACAGAGAATCATTCATCTACAGCTGCGCAAGCAGTATCGAAGCCTCTTCTATCGGCTGGAAAACCCATACAGTGATACTTCTCGCGGAATCCGCATCGGAGAGTATCACGGTTACGGACTAAAAAATATAAATCGTATCGTTCAGGAGAACCATGGTGACTTCTATACGAAAAAGAAAGACGGTGTGTTTACCGTCCAAGTCCGCCTGAACTGCGAAAATTAAAACATTCTCCTAAAACATTGCTTTGCTTTTGCTTGTACTTTGTGTGTTTCATTCATCTGATGTATTCATTATCCTGAAGTGTTGACACACATCAATACTTATGTTATCATTCCCAACAAATCCACAGCGATTTCTGTAAAGAAACGATTCTGTGCGGTTTTATTTCCTGCGAAGATTTACCGCCCCGCAACACACCCGATCATTTTGCCGTCTGTTTCACCCGACAAAATCCTTCGCCTGTACTGCGTGGGCGGTATTTTCTTTTTGGGGAAGCCGTACCTTGAGAATTTCATGAGCCGTCCGAGCGTGATACCGGCTTTTCGGCCAACGCCGCTGCAAAACAGGGGCAGGAACTTCGTTCGGAGCAAACGGCGATCAACATACACGAGCAGCGGAACTCTCTACTTATTTTTGCGTCTTAACAATTCGGAAACAACTTTCGGAAATGCGTTTTGAGCGCAGCGGTGGAGAGCAAGAACCGTCCCGTGGCCACAAATTTTCAATTCTTGAAAATGTTGTGCTCCACCGGGACTTCACATCTGCAACTCTTGCGAGTTTTGATGTGATCTTGTTGGGGCGTACCTGCCCCAAACCCTGCTCATATTCGCACCTTGCGGTGCGAAAGAACGGCGTGTCGTGCTTACATAGCTCCACCGAGGAGCTAGCGAAACGACAGGAGGTTCAATGAACAAAACGAATGTCAAAACGAAACCCAGCACGACCCACCGCCACGACACGCCGAACAACAAAACGCACATCATCAAGTTCCGTGTGACGGAAACTGAAAAGATGGAACTCCAATGCACAGCAAAACTCCTTCATCTCTCCCTGTCCACCCTCATCCGCCGTGCGCTGCACAATGCGAAGATCGAGCGCACCGTTGTCGTTGCCGGCGGCGGAGAAGAAACCCTGACTGCCGTTTCCACTCTGCTTGCCCAGTGCAGCAGGGTGGGCGGCAACCTGAACCAACTCGCACGACACTTCAACTCCGGCGGAGCAGACACCGAACAGCTCCGGGCGAAACTTCTGGACGAACTTGCAGACCTGACTGCCTTCCGGCTCAACGCCGAGAAAGTTCTGGGTAAACTGTATGGCAACGCTGAAGCATATCGCCTCTAAAAATTCGGACTACTCTGCCGCTGAGACCTATCTGGTTTACCAGCACGATGAATTTTCCGGCAAGAAAATTCTGGATGAACAGAGCAGACCCAAGCTGCGGGAATCGTACATTCTGGACACCCTTGAATGCGGCGAAGCCTCGTTTGCAATGGCCTGCCTGCTGGCAAACCGGAAGTACGACAAGAACAACCACCCGGATGACATCAAGAGTCACCAGTATATCATCAGCTTCGACCCGCGGGATGCAGCCGAAAATGGGCTGACGATGGAAAAGGCACAGGCCCTCGGCCTGAACTTCTGCAAAGAGAACTTTCCCGGTCATCCTGCTATCGTCTGCACCCACCCGGACGGACACAACCATTCGGGAAATATCCATGTCCACATCGTGATCGGCAGCGTCCGGACACGAGAAGTGGAGCGCAAGCCCTATATGCAAAAGCCCCGTGACTGGCGTGAGGGCATGAAGCATTCCAGCACAGCCCAGACCATGCGGCACCTGCGTGTCGCAGTCATGGAAATGTGTCAGGATGCCAAGCTGTACCAGATCGACCTGCTCAGCTCGAAAAAGCGTGTGAGCGAGCGTGAATACTGGATGAAACGGCGCAGTCAAATGAAACTCGACCGTGAAAACGCTGCCCTGCTTGCCGCCGGACAGCAGCCTACACAAACGGAGTTTGAAACCGCAAAGGAGACTTTGCGGAAACAGATCTCGGATGTGCTGGACAATGCAGCGAGCTTTGAAGATTTCTCGGACAGGCTCTTGCAGCAGTACGGCATCACGGTCAAGAAAAGCCGTGGGCGGCTCAGCTACCTGCCAGCCGGAAGAAAGAAGTTTATCCGGGCGCACAGCCTCGGTGACAAGTTTGAGAAAGAACTCGTGCTTGCCACCTTGAAAGAAAATGCCAAGAGCCAGCCCATTATCCTCCACAGCAATCTTGAGGAAAAACCCGACCGAATCAAGAAGCTGGTGGACATTCAGGCAAAACTGAAGCAGGGCAAGGGCATCGGCTATGAGCGTTGGGCGAAGAAGCACAACCTCAAAGCCATGGCGCAGACCTTGATTCTTTTGCAGGAGAAAGGTCTGCTCAACGAGGACGCACTCGACCAGAGAATTACAGAGCTTGATACCAAGTTCCACGATTCGCTGGCAGTGGTGAAAGATCTCGAAGGTCGCATGAAAGCCAACAAAGAGCTGCGCCGTCATGCTGCTGCCTACACCAGCACCAAGAACATCGCACAGCAGTTAAAGACTGCCAACCGACCCGCAGCCTTTGAAGAACAGCACCGTGCAGAGCTGACAGCATACCGGGCGGCAGTAGCCTATTTCAAGGCAAATGATATCACCAAGCTGCCCAGCCCGAAGAAACTGGAAGCCGAGTATGCGCAGCTGGCATCCGAAAAGGCACAGTTCTACGAGCAGTACAAGGAAGCCAAGAACGAGCTGCTCAAGCTGAAAACCGCAAAGCAGAATGTTGCGTCCTTTTTCCGGGAGGAAGAACCGGCGCAGCAGGAGAGATAAAGGAGTGTGCGTATGATCAACCTGAAAATCGACCCGGAGTTCCAGTCTCAGATTCCTCCTCTGACCGATGATGAATTTAAGCAGCTTGAAGAAAACATCCTCAAGGAAGGCAAGCTGCTCTCTCCTTTGATCGTTTGGAACAATACCCTTGTTGACGGCCACAACCGTTATGCCATTCTCCAGAAGCATCCTGAGATTTATTTTTCCACTACGCCGCTCCAATTTGAGAACCGCGAAGAAACCATTGCGTGGATTTGCCGGAATCAGTTGGGACGGCGAAACCTGAGCCCCGAACAGAAACGCTATCTGCTTGGGAAACAGTATGAAGCTGAAAAGAAAGCTGCAAAAATCTTTCGGGGTAATCAGTACACTTTAGCAAAGAAAAGTGGTGGTGATCACGGTGATAACCACCACTCTGGAAAGAAAACCTGTGACCGGATCGCAGAGGAAAACGGTGTCAGCCGCGCCTCCGTTCTCCGCGCCAGCCACTATACACGAGGCATCGACATCGCAGACAACCTCTCTCCCGGCATCAAGCAGAAAGTCTTTTCCGGCGAAGTGAAGTTTACCAACGAAGAAATGTCCAAACTCGTGCAGGTAAGTGCCGAGCATCGTTCAGATGTCCTTGCTCAAATCCTGCATCCAGAGGCATTGGAAGTGTTGGAATCTGCCAGTGCAGAATTTGAACCTGAAAAAGCAGAACCCGTTCCCATGCCCACACCACAAACAGAAGAATTCCGGTGCTATCATGTACCGGACGAGTTTATGAAGGTTTACAAATCCTTGAGCCGTGCGACCGAAATGATGAAAAACTCATGGAAGAAAACGCTCAAAAACAATCCCAGCTATTTCACTGACCCGGAAAAGCAGAAGGTTCTCCGCTTCGCAATGCAGCGACCTGCTAACTACCTGACTGAAATCGAAACCTATCTGGAAAAGGCTCTTGCAGAAGCCCTTGAAGAAGAAAAGACCGCATAACAGCAGACACCTGTAAGCCATCAACGAGCCCCCAGCCGCAAGTGCAGGGCGGAAAGCATCCGCGCCCTTGCGCCTGATAAAAATTGGAACTTTGATTTTCTCGCCCGACTTTGCTGCGGTGGGACGATCAAAGGAGCGTGCGTTTGAACAAAAAGAAAAAGTCCACAAACACTTCCCCTTATCCCGATGAAGCCATCGAACGTCTGGCACGGGCATTCTACCCGGCCATCCTTGCCTGCTGGAACAGCGAGGAAGGTCAGCGGGAGTTTGCCGCATGGCAGGCGGAACAGGCCCATCATGCAAACAACGAAAAACAGGAAGTTCCCTCCGGTGGGGAACTCCCTGCTGTACATATCGCTGTTGTCTGTGGCTTTTGGCAGGGTGCGTCCGCAGGGCGCACCCTGTTTTTTGTTTTATATAAATGGCTTAGTTCGCTGCGTAAGCCGAAGCGTTGTTGCCCGCGATCCGGCCAAACACTACAAAGTCGCACACGGCATTGCCGCCAATGCGGTTGCCGCCATGCACACCGCCGGTAGTTTCGCCAGCGGCATACAAACCGGGGATCGCATTTCCCTGCGTATCAAGAACCTCTGCGTCTGTGTTGATCTTCAGGCCACCCATGGTATGATGGATGCCCGGTGCGATTTTGATTGCGTAATAGGGTGCAGTAGACAGGTCAGCGTCCATACCGTTGTTGCGGCCAAACTCTTTGTCCTCGCCTGCTGCCACTGCTGCGTTCCAAGTATCCATCGTATCCACAAAGTTCTGGATGGCATCGCCCTCCAGTCCCATTGCTTTTGCCAGATCTTCGTAGTTGTCGGCAGAAACGGTCAGGCCATTTTTAATGTACTTCTGGCAGGACTTCAGATCGTCCACAATACGCTGGTCAAAAATAATATAGGCGTATGCACCCGGCTGCTCCAATTCCGCATTGGAAACAGCATCACGGGTAGCCAGATCGTTGCAGAAACGCTTGCCTTCAGCATTGACCAGAATACCGCCCATGCTGCGCACACTCTCCGAAACCAGCAGGCCGGTTTCCTGATAAACGGTCGGATGCAGCTGGATCTGATCCATGTCCACCGTGTCAGCGCCAATGGCTTCTGCCATCAGGATACCATCACCCGTAGCACCGGCGTGATTGGTGGTCACAGCATTGGCCAGTGCCGGATTGAAGCTGGCCATCAAATCAAAGTTCGCGCCAAAACCACCGGTCGCAAGGATCACGCTCTTTGCATGGATGGTATAATTATGTTCCTTGCTTTCTGCCTTGATGCCAACCGCAGCACCATTTTCCGTCAGGATCTCGGTCGCTTCGGTGTTCAGCATGATCTGCACACCCAGCTTTTCTGCCTGTGCATTCAGCTTTTCAACCAGATAGCTGCCGACTGCGCTTCCATCTTCCGGCTCATGCAGATATTTGTGGGTAGTACCGCCCGTTGCAGCGACTTTGGGCAGCGGAGCACCGATAGCATCCAGCCAATCGACTGCATCCGAACTTTCTTCTGCCATCACGGTCACCAAGCTGCGGTCGTTGATCTGATGGCCGCCATTCATGGTATCCTCGATAAATTCGTCCACACCACTGTCCGTAATGCCCAGTGCTTCCTGATATTTGGTGTCCGCAGCGTTCATGCCGCCCGTTGCTTTCAGGCTGTTGCCGCCCACAATGGGCATCTTTTCAACAACAATGACCTTGGCTCCATTTTCAGCGGCCTGTGCAGCAGCAGTCAAACCGGCACCGCCTGCACCAACAATGACCACATCACAATACAGACTCTCGGCAGTTTTTTCCACTGCGGCATCGCTCGTCTGTGCAACTGCAAAAGCAGATGCATCCAGCCCGGCACTGGTCAGAGCGGCTTTCACGGCTTCCTTCAGCGCATCGCTGGTGACCGTTGCACCGGCAATGCCATCCACATTGTAGCTGTTTGCAGCCACCATGGTATCCGGCAGCTGCTCACAGACCACAGAGCCAATGCCCTGTGTTTCATTCTGCTCCTTCACGGTGATGGAGTATATAGTAGTGGCATCTGCTGTGACTTCCACCACCACATCGCCTTCCATGCCCTTCGCCGAACCAGTTGCAGTCACAGCGCCTTCTGCCACAGGTGCATTGCTGCTACTGCGGCTCTGATACGTGACGAGCGCCAGCGCAACCACTGCACAAGCAAGGACTGCTGCAACAATGCGATACAGCATCTTGTTCTTTTTCATGATTTCCTCCTGCTTTTTTCGTCCCAAAGAAAGATTTTCTTGTGATATATTTCACAAGTAGCAGTATATCATAACTTTTTCGATTCCAAAAATATCAATTTTTCATTTTTTCTATAGCCTATATGCATAGTACATGATAAAATAAAAGCACACGGAATAGGCAGGTGAATCTATATGGATTTCAAGGAGTTAGAATATTTTTCCACTATTGTAAAATGCGGAAATCTTACCCATGCAGCGCGGCAGCTCTATGTCAGCCAACCTACACTTTCTAAATTTTGCAAAAGTTGGAAGAAGACCTTGGACTGGTTTTGTTTCAACGTGGGAGCCGCCGATTGAAGCTGACCTATGCCGGACAGCGGTACTATGCCCATGTGGAGCGTATCCTAAGCCAGAAGCGTGAGATGGATGCAGAGATGACGGATATTCTGCGTTCTGACCGGGGTGTTCTTTATGTTGGTATCCCGCCGTTCCGATGCAGCTTCTCGCTGCCGAAGGTACTACCCATCTTCCACAAAGAGTTTCCGCAGGTACAGTTCCGCATTGTAGAGGCCCCCAGTGCCGTACTTGACCAGAAACTGTTAAACGGCGAAATAGATCTGGCATTTTATATGTCCTTTGAGCGAATAACCGGCTTGAGCTATCAGGTAATGCACAGTGATAAGATGTACGCAATTTTATCGAAAGGGCATCCGTTAGAAGCGAAAGCTGCCCAAATCGGAGAGTTTTCGCTGGAGTGGTTGGCCGGACAGACTTTGCTTTTGCAAAATCGTACCCAACGGCAAGGACAGTATATCCTTCAGGAGCTGGAAAAGCGGCATATTCAGCCCGCCGAGATTTTAGAGAGCAGCAATATTCGTGCTGCGGCTGCATTGGCTGCAAACGGCTATGGAATTGGATTTTTGAGCGGAGAACTGTTGGAACATCTGGAACTTAATATTCCTTTCGGAGCCTATCCTTTACAAAACTGTACACTTCATATTGAATCGGTGGCGGCATGGCGCACCGGTGACTATCTGCCGCGCTATGCACAAGCATTCATCAAGTTGATGGAACAGGTATAAGAAAGAGCAGGAGCATTTTGAAAATGCTTCTGCTCTTTCTCTGCTTAATCTTCTAACCCATGGCTCCCGTTTACATTTTTCAGGTATTTCTCCGGGTCTCCGTTCAGAATCAAATCGGCATAGCCCAGTGGGTCATTGTAGATGAGATAGTCCAATTCAGTCCGCTGTGCCATGGTAACATCCAGTGCATCTTCGACCCCGGTGCAGTCGATAGAAACTTTTCTGCCATCCCGGAGCAGCAGCTCCACACAGCCGGTATCCATGTTGAACGAACAGGCTCTTGCATCGTACTTCATAATCGTGTCCTTCCTGCCTTACGGCACTCTTACAGTTGTGACCTTCGTGATACGGTCTTTCTGATAAGGTTTTGGGCACACAGCCGTCAGGGAAGAGCCGTTGTTCTCGTTTCCGAAGAAAACAAAAAATCCGAACCCTTCTCCTATCGAGAAAAGGTTCGGATTTTCATTGTTTGGTGCGATGGAAGGGACTCGAACCCCCGGCCTACTGATTCGTAGAAACCAAACGGCATCTTTCATCCATATCCACAATTCACGAAGAATTGTCATTTTCATCGATGCACCGTGATTTTAGAGTTGTGAATCTATTGTATTCCTTTGCATTGTTTGCACTCCTTTGCACCTGTTATCCATCCTTGCAATGTGCAGAAAATGTGCAAAAGTGTGCAGAGCCAAAATCAGCCCTGCAAGACGACCTCAAACTCAACGGCTTTCCTGCTGGATTTTTGGGGCATCGGCAGAGCAAAAATTCCCAATTTCATCCAGACAACAATCTTACATCATACACCGGTTTTATGGCAGGGTTTAGGACATCCGAACAGACACCGTTTGATATAGAAAGTGAGGTTCACCATGAATAAACTGCTTTCCTGCCGCTTCAATATGGACACCAACCGGGTGGAAGCCCGGTTCGAAGATGGCACCATCGTTGCCATCGACTGCATCGCCGTGGAGGACGAGTACGGCAACGCCCCAGCGCAGCGGGCTGAACTGGACTGGCTGCTGTACAACAAGCCCTTGGAGTATGTGCAGATGGTGCTGGAAGGGGAGATGGATCGCTATCTCTCCCTCAGCTGCAACCACGGTAGGCTGGAAGATTAAGCCCCTATAAAGAACACGATGCCCACCGACCTATGGTTTTCGCCATAAGCTAGTGGGCGTCGTTCGTTATTCGGGATTCTTTGGCAGGCGGTCGTACAGCACCACCGTGTCAGCGATTTCAATCTGTACCCTCTCTTTCTTGAGCAGGGTAACCGTCCAACGGATATGCCGATGGTTGTTTCATTTTTCTGTAACGGCATCTTGTGTGCCAATAAAGGGTGAAACCCTCCCTTTGCAGGGCTTCGCTTAAATAGTTGAGCCTTATCTGAAATCTTTTGTCGAATTCAGTATTTTATCAGTTATAACTTTTGGTTTTGCAATTTCTCCATTGAGTTTCAATCGTAAGTGTGATATACTGTGGTCGGCCACGGAAGGAGAGTGAAGTTTTATGATCAAACGCGAACTGTATATGAGCCGCATCCGTCCGTTTATCGGGACGGAGCTAGTCAAGGTCATGACCGGTATCCGCCGCTGCGGAAAGTCGGTCATGTTGGAGCTGATCCAGCAGGAACTCACGGAGTCCGGCGTCAGCCCAACACAGTTTATCGCCATCAACTTTGAGGATATGAGCTACTCCCATCTGCAAACCGCGCAGGCGCTGCATGATGAGATCACCAAACGCGCCAAGGAGATCGACGGCAAGGTCTATCTGTTTTTTGATGAGATTCAGGAGGTCAAGGACTGGGAAAAGTGCATCAATTCTTTCCGCGTTTCGCTGGATTGCGACATCTATATCACCGGCTCCAATGCAAAGCTGCTGTCTGGTGAGCTTGCAACCTATTTGGGCGGACGGTATGTGGAGTTTGTGATCTATCCGTTCTCATTCGGAGAGTTCATGGAGCTGTACCGCTCGATCAGTCCTGATGCGTCCATTCAGCAGTGTTTCCAAAAGTACCTGCTTGCCGGAGGGATGCCCTATCTCGCAAACCTCCGCTATGCGGATGCGCCGTCCAAGCAATATCTTCACGATCTGTTCAACTCTGTCCAGCTCAAGGACATCGTGAAGCGAAATAAAATCCGTGACGTTGACCTGCTGGAACGGATCATTGCCTATGTGATCGCCAATGTGGGAACGACCTTCTCGGCGACCTCTCTTGCAAAGTTCCTGAAAAACGAGCAGCGCACCGTTGCCCCGGAAACAATTCTGAACTATATCAAATACTGCTGCGAGGCGTACCTGTTCTATCAGGTGAAGCGGGAGGACTTGCAGGGCAAACAGATCCTTGCCTCCAACGAGAAGTATTATATTGCCGATCACGGAATCCGCGAGGCGGTCTTCGGCGGCAATATGCGGGACATCAACCTCATTTTGGAAAACATCGTCTATCTGGAGCTGCTGCGCCGGGGCTATGAGGTGACTGTCGGCAGGACGGGCGATAAGGAAATTGATTTTGTATGTGACAAGCGCGGCGAAAAGCTGTATGTTCAGGTCACTTATCTTCTGGCATCGGAAGAAACAGTCAACCGCGAGTTCGGCGCGTATGATAGCATCCGCGACAACTTCCCGAAGTACGTTGTTTCCCTCGATGAGTTCGACATGAGCCGAAACGGGATCAAACACCGGAATATCCGCGATTTCCTCTTGGCGGAGGAATGGAACTGAACAGGAAGCCCGGCATCACGTCAAATGGCGCGATGCCGGGCTTCTTAAAACTCAAAATGGAAAATCTAAATGATAGGCATCTTTGACTTTTTGTAATTCCTCCATAATCTTATGGGGACAATTAAAAAGGAGCTCCTGTAGAGAAGGGAATAAAGTATACTCTCGCGGATTTCCATAGCTTGTCCAACTGCTTGCATATACAAGCTCATTTTGAACAAAAAATTCAAGGCAGCTTCCATAGTTATTTGAAAGTGTGGAATCAAGTGTGTTTTTGCTCTCCCACTGCCTTATATTTTCGATTTCTCCTTCTGCCATCCAACGGTCACCAAACGTGCGCATTCTCTCTTCCACGATATAAGCAACAAACAGCCGTATATTAATATCAAGCGTGTCATCTGACCAGATTTTTTTGAATATGTTGACGGCTAATTCAATATGCTGATCCACGCATTTTTTAAGTGGTGGAAGCACCCGTGCTACGTTTGCAGAGTATTTGCGGAAAG
>ENA-USUG01006972-USUG01006972.1-human-gut-metagenome-genome-assembly--contig:-NODE-6972-length-11387-cov-3.476127_pt1 | contig 11387 bp, 6 predicted proteins | sample MGYA00250059_ERZ773394 | MGnify/ENA primary metagenome ERZ773394 (study PRJEB29103, sample SAMN06111957) | human gut metagenome | biome: human gut; feature: ankylosing spondylitis patient; material... | reverse complement strand
CCCCCTTGCGCACCCGCCGTTCGCCGCCGGTGACCCGGACGATGAGGGGCAGCTTATCGTGGACGAGCTTTTGGATTACCTCGGCTACGCCGGTAAGGTCGAGCGCGTCTACGTGAACGACAACATCGAGAAGAACATCGTGAAGGCATTCGACAAGCTCGTGCCCAACGACTCCTGCCGGGGCGCTGGCAACGCCGCCTATGCCCGACAGATGGCGGATATGTGCTTCGGCGTGAACGAGACGAGACTCGCCACCAAGCGTCTCGACGGCCTGTTCACCGTCGGACGCGTGCAGACCCCGACGCTGGGGCTTGTGGTGAAACGCGACGAAGCCATCGCCCACCACGTCACCCGAAAGTTCTACGAGCTGTTTGCAAGCGGTGATTCGGATGCCGGTAAACTCACCTTCAAGTATCTGCCGGGAAAGGAGCTGCTTGCCGGTGAGAAGCATCTGTTCGAGCTGCATACGCTGGAAGCCCTTAAGGAAAAGCTCGACGGACGCGACCTGCACTTTGAAACGACCGTATCGAAAAAGCAGGAGAACCCGCCGCTTCCCTACAACTTGACCGTGCTGCTTTCCGACATGAGCGAGCGCTTCGGCTTCACTGCCGCCGAGACTCAGCAAATCACGCAGGATTTGCGTGATAAGTACAAAGCCATCACCTACAACCGCTCCGATTCCCAATACCTCAAGGAAGAGCACCGAGAGCAGGCACCGGCAGTCCTTGCGCAGGCGATGAAGAACCTCGGTGTGCGCTGGCCTTTGGATTACCGGCTCCACTCCAAGGCGTTCAACGATGGGAACGTGACCGCCCACCACGGCATCATCCCGCAGGAAGCGGATGCGCCCGTGTCCGCGATGGAACCGGACGAAGCCAAGGTCTACACCGCCATCTGCGAGCGCTATGCGGTGCAATTTCTTCCTCCCGCCGTGTACGACGTGAGCGAGAGCACGGTAAGTGTGGACGGCGGAACGCTTAAGCTCACAGCGAAGCGCCTTTCGGACGCGGGGTTCACGGCTGTCTTCCCGAACATCTCGAACAGCCGTGTCAGAGAGGATTCCGATACGGGGAACCCATGGGTTCCCGCAGGAAGCCACACCCTTGCCGGTATCTCCTGCTCAATCACGGAAGGGGAGACCACCCCGCCCGCACCCTATACGGAGGGCACCCTCATCACAGACATGGCATCCATCGCGAAGTACGTCAAAGACCCGGAAATCCGGGAAATCCTTAAGCGTAAGGATGACGGCAAGAAGGGCGAACACGGCGGTATCGGAACGACGGCCACCCGCTCCTCCATCATCGAGGGTCTGAAAACCCGTGGCTACCTTGAGGAACGAAAGGGAAAGGTTCGAGCGACCGATAAGGCCAAGGCGTTCTACGCACTCCTCCCGCCGGAGATTCGCGGTGCAGACGTGACCGCAAGATGGTGGCTCATCCAACAGGATATCGCAGACGGCAAGGCGGACGTGAACGCCCTGCAAGATTCCGTCATCGAGGTCTTCAATCACCACCGCGAGACCGCCTACGTGGGCGCATCCATCGCAGGTACCGGAAAGACCGTAGTGGGCAAGTGTCCGAGGTGCGGTAAGGACGTTATAAAAACCGGCTCCATCTACGCCTGCTCCTCCATCAAGAACGAGAAGCAGGAAGACGGCACTTGGAAGGAGGTCGCGGGCTGCGGGTTCAAGCTGTTCGGCTTCTGCACCAAGAAGTTCACCGAGGGGCAGGCCGCATCTCTTCTTGACGGGAAGGCGGTCTCGCTAAGGGGCTGCAAGTCCAAGGCCGGGAAGACCTTTGACTGCAAAGTCGTTCTTCAAAAGGACGGGTCGGTAGAACCCATTTTCACACCGAGAAAACCCACGAAGAAAGGCCGCAGGTAGCGGCAGAAAGGAAGGAATGACATGGCAACACTCCTATCACCGGATATGCTTCCCGAGGATATTCGGAACATGGATTTCGGACAGGCTTCCATGCCCCACGCGTCAGAAGCCCAGACCCCAGAAGCGCCCTACGATACGACCACATCCGCACCAGACCGCCCTGCCATACCACTCTCCCCGGACATGCTTTCCGGGAACCTGCGAGGAAACGACAGTGAGAAATCGGGCATCGAGTTCTCCTTCGATGCTTTCGGATACACCCAGCAGGTCGAACTCGTCAGGGAGTCCTATGCGGACGGCAACCTTGCAGTGACCGCCTATCTCTCCGACCCAACCGACGAATCGTTCGGACAGCCTTGGAGCAGCGTCACCGTGAACTTCGGTTCCCCGCTGCAACAGGACGCGACCGTTTTCCTCGACACCAATAACATGGGAGAAGCGATGCTCTCGAAAATCTCCCAGCTCGGAGCCTTCACCGGCCAGTTCATGCGTTCGGGGTTCTGCTCCTACCCGGCCTTCACCTTCGATACCGAAGTCATGGGCAATATGCGTGACTTAAACGAGTTCGCATCGGCAGACCATATGAGCCTTGCCAAAATGCAGGATGCGTGCCACGCGGTACTCGAAAACGTATACGGTAGCGAGTTCACGGATGCCTTGGAAAGCGGTTACGACCTGAACGCCGAATCCCATGACTGCACTTCCGGAAGCGCCGTGCTCGAAACCTGCGATACGACCCGCGCGGAACAACCCACGAACCATGTGAAGGGGGGTGCGATAGGCATGAGCCGCTTTCACTCGAACCGGACTTGCATCCGTTCGCCGACAGCTATCCCAAGCAGCCAAAACACACCATTGTGCTAAAATCGGGTACCGTATACACACCGCGCGGGACTACAAGTTCCGCACAGACAGAAAGGATGAAAAAACATGCCCAAGAAGACACCGGAGCCAGAGCAGGCTCCCAAGGCAGACAACTACGCCAAAATCAACATGCCCGCCGCCTTCCTCACGCCCCACGACATTCAGACAAGTGACGGGCGCACCTTCGAGAAGTGCTTCGTTTCCTTCCCCAAGGGGACGAAGGTGAACGGCATCGACGTGAGCGGCTTCTCAACCGATGTGTTCCTCTCCGACTACATGAAGAAGGACATGCTTGAGAAGGGACGCGCCACGGTCTCGTTCAAGAAGGACGAGCCGGTGCCCATCTGGACGGGGAAGAAGGACGATGCCGAGCACCCGTATCAGCGCTACGAGGTGAAGGCCACCGACCTCACCCACGCACTCAAGGTGGCGCAGGATGCCTATAAGGCCGGAAAAGCCGCAGAGCGTGCCGCCGCCAAGGACGGCGTGAGCCTTGCGGGGGAAGCACGCGACATGGAGACCGGGAAGGACGCGCTCGCAGGCGATGACCCCGCCAAGTCCACCAAGTCGCGAACCGGGCAGGATATCGCCCAGTAGTACAGAGGAAAGAGGTGACAGTTCATGGTAATCGAGGTGCTCTACAAGTCCTTCCGCTACGAGAAGTTCGACTCATCCGCCCAAACGAACTCCGAGCCGTTCCGCGCGAAGGGAACGAACATCCTTACCGACTGGAACCTCTACCTCGGTGCCCTTGAGGAAAACGGCATCATCCTCGCAGAGCACTGGTATGACGGAAATCCGCAGCACGCAGGCGGACAGGTGACCCTTGAGGGCACCAAGGTTCCCGCCGCCACCCGTCAGGTCGGGAGCGCCATGCTCCTCGTCTCACCAGATGAGCTGGACGATGTAGTCTGGCTCAAGAAGGACGGCGAAAAGCTCCTGTGGCGGGAGGGCGATGAGCTGATAAACGGTGAGCGGTTCTTCGCCATGGAGCAGCTGTGTTACTCCGATGCCACAGTGCAATCCGTCAACCGTCGCGCCATCGCCGTGTTCGACTACTTGAAGCACGCGCACCCGACGTATTCGGATGATGAGATTGCCCGCATCATGGGCTACACCGAATCCGCCATCGAGCGCATCCGCGATGCAGAAATCTCTCAGGACGAGGGCTTCGCAGACGATGACGGGGAAGGGCAAAACGAGGAAAACAACACCGGGGCTATCGGCGGATATGACTTCGGTTAGAGATAGAACGAAACGAGAAACGCAGTTCAAACGAACCACCAACGAAGCTACAGAAAACCACGCAAACAAGGAAGGAGAAAAGAACACATGAAGATTCTCGGACGAATCAAGAAATCTAAGGTGCTCACTGCGGTCATGACCGCAGTGCTCATCTTCCAATCGGCGTGCCCTGCGGGGCTTGCCTACGCCGCGCAGAAATCGGGTGTTAGCGCCTATGCTGCCGGTCAGACCATCGACCAAGCACTCGGTGCCACCAAGACGGTCGAGTCCGTGCTCTCCCAGCACGAGAACGACGAGTATTACCTCACCACACCTTACGGCAACAAAGGACCTCATGGCGAGGGCGGCGCAATCGACACTTGGGACTGCTGGAAACCGAAGGGCGAGTACGGTAGCGGTGCCTATATGAACTGCGCCGGTTTTGTGGTTGCCGTCCTCCGTGCCTGTGGAGCGGATACATCCATCATCGGAAACTATACCGCCAAGGACGGCTACAACAGGGGTAACGAGACGAACGCATCTAAATGGGATGAGTATTGTCGCGACAACAATGCCGTCAGCTACACATTCAGCTCCAAAGAGCAGATGCTCGCGTCCGGTATCCTTGAGAAGGGCGATATCATCTACATGGAGCCGGCGGACTGGAATCATAGCAATTCAGACTGCCATATCGGCTTCTTCTGGGGTAGCAGCAGCTCGGAAGACCTTTACTGGCACTCTTCCAGCCACGCGGACGGAATTGTAAAGGGCTATTTCCCGAACTCCGCAGGCGGCAACGTGATTTCCAAAATCACGCCCAAGTATCCCGTTCGCTACTACCGTGTCATCAAGACGTTGCACAAGGGATATCTGACACTGCATAAGGACTCCTCAAATAAGACCCTTACCAATGCCAATGACTGCTATTCCCTCGCAGGTGCCGAATATGGGGTCTACACTGACTCCAACTGCTCGAACAAGGTAGCGACCCTTACGACGAACGCAAGCGGGAACGCGAACACCGTCTCGCTCAATCCCGGACGCTACTATGTGAAGGAGACCAAGGCTCCCAAGGGATATTTCACCGATTCGCAGGTTTACACCGCAGATGTTTCCGGCGCGAATCGCGAATCCTCGCCTGTGAAGCTCTCAGTCAGCGACAATCCCGCAAATGACCCTATGGCTATGCTCCTTGGTAAATACGACGGCCAGAAGACCTATAACGGCGCGGGCAACCTCCCGCAGGGTTCCGCCACCCTTGCAGGTGCCGAGTTCACCGTCGATTACTACGCCACCCTTGACTACAAGAGCTACGATGACCTTAAGAACGCCGACGTGAAGCCGATGCGTTCTTGGACGTTTAGTACAGACTCCAACGGTTTCTGTAGCTTTGACATTGCTCATTTTGTCTCTGGCGATGCCTTCTGGTATCGACTTGACGGGACTCCTGCACTTCCACGTGGCACCGTTGTCATACGTGAGACTAAAGCCCCAATGGGCTACGTAAAGTCTGGTGAAGTGTCTTTCCAGAAGATTCAGGAAAACAATTCCGTTGAAGGTGTTATCACCTACAATGCCCCGGAGGTTGCCGAGCAGGTCTACCGTTCCGATATCGAGTTCACTAAGAAATCCGACAACGGTTCCGACCGCCTTGCAGGCGTGCCCTTCAAGGTGACCTCCCTCACTACCGGCGAGTCCCACATCGCCGTGACCGACGAGAACGGCTATTTCAGCTCCGCGTCCTCTTGGAACGCGCATGACTCGAACACCAACGCGAACGATTGGGCGCTGACCGCAAGCGACACCATCGACAGCACGAAGCTCGATGCTAACGCCGGTTTCTGGTTCGGCAACAACAGCGTGCTCGATGGGAACGGCACCACTTCCACCTCCGATGCCGTCAAGGCGGACAACAAGCTCGGTGCCCTGCCCTTTGACACCTATTCCGTCGAAGAGCTTCGCTGCTCCGCTAATGAGGGCTATGCGCTCATCAACACGACTGTTACTGTGACCCGTGATGCCAAGACCATCGACCTCGGCACCTTCGATGACCCGGAGCCGGAAATCCACACCACCGCCTACGACGCTTCTGATAGCGACCATTACGTTGGGGTCGGCACCGTCAAGATTTCCGACAAGGTAGAGTACAGCCATCTCGTCGCGGGTAAGACCTACACCGTCATCGGTGAGCTGCATGATGCCGCTACCGGCGATGCCGTCACGGTTAACGGTCAGGCTATCACTGCCGAGAAGACCTTCACGGCTGAGGACTCCGCAGGTTCCGTCACGCTTGACTACGCTTTCGATTCCTACGACCTCAAGGGGAAGACCCTCGTGGTCTATGAGACGCTTACCGATGCAAAGGGTGCGAAGCTCGCCGAGCATAGGGATAAATCCGACGTTTCCCAGCAGGTGACCGTGCTCACGCCGAAGCTCTCGACAAGCGCCGTGGGCGATGCGGACAATAGCAAGTCCGTCACCGCTGAGGATGATGTTACCGTTACCGATTATGTCCGTTACACCGGGCTTACCGCCGGGCAGACCTACACGCTCACGGGAACCCTTATGGACAAGTCCACCAAGAAGGCTTTCATGGATGCCGACGGCACCCCCGTCACCGCGACTGCGGAGTTCACGGCGGAAGCCGAAAGCGGTACCACGACCGTGACCTTCACCTTCGATGCCAGCGGCATCAAGACCGGCACCAAGCTCGTCGCCTTCGAGACTGTTGCCACGAACGGTATCGAGATTGCCGACCACAAGGATATCAACGACATTGACCAGACCGTTACCGTGAAGGCTCCCGTTATCGGCACCACCGCCGTCGATGCTGCCGACGGTGACAAGACGGTCACGGGTGAGGAAAATGTCGCTGTCCGCGATACTGTCCACTACAACAACGTGACCCCCGGTAAGACCTACAAGGTCACCGGTACCCTCTATGAGAAGGTTCTTGACAAGAACGGAAAGGTCACGAAGAAGGTATTCAAAGACAAGAACGGTACCCCCGTCACTGCGGAAGCAAACTTCACCGCAGAGGACTCCTACGGAAACGTCGATGTGACCTTCTACTTCGATGGCAGTTCGCTCAAGGAAGGTACCTCTCTCGTTGCCTTCGAGTCCCTGTCCCACAACGACAAGGAGATTGCTTCCCATGCCGACGTGAATGATTCCGGCCAGACTGTCATCATCACGAAGCCCAAGCTCTCCACTACCGCAACGGATGCCCTTGATGGTGATAAGAACCTCATCGGCGAGGATAATGCCACCATCGTCGATACCGTCCATTACATGAACGTGACTCCCGGCAAGACCTACAAGGTTTCCGGCACCCTCTACGAGAAGGTCACCGACAAGGACGGCAAGGTCTCCAAGAAGCAGCTCCTCGATGCCGACGGCAACCCCGTCACCGCCGAGACCGAGTTCGTTCCCGAGGACACCTACGGCACCGTCGATGTAACCTTCACTTTCGATGGGTCGCTTCTGAAGGACAACACACCGGTGGTCGCTTTCGAGTCCCTGTCCTACAAGGACAAGGAGATTGCTTCCCATAGCGATATCGAGGATGAAGACCAGACGGTCACCATGCACACCTCCGAGATTGGTACCACAGCCACGGACAAGCTCGATGGTGACAAGACCGTCATCGCCGATGCCGAGTCCACCGTCACCGACAAGGTGGAGTACGACCATGTGCTCACCGGCAAGGCTTACACCATGGCCGGTATCCTGATGGATGCAAAGACCGGTCTTCCCGTACTGACCGGCGAAGGCGCGAAGAAGTATACCGAGGATGACCTCATCAAGTTCACCTCCGGCCTGATGAACGTGCTTGGCTTCCAGTCGAACACCTACTCCATCAAGGTTAAGGACAAGGACTGGGGCAACGGTGCCGCCATCGTGAAGAACGCGGACGGTTCCTACACCTATGATGCTTCCGAGCGCACCGAGAACGAGGACGGCACTTGGACTGTCAAGACCGACACCCAGACTCTCACCGAGCAGGAAGATGGCACTTGGAAGCTCACCGGTCTGGAGGGTAGCGGCAGCGCCACCGCAGACGGCGGCACAAGCTACGTCCGTAATATCGAGGAGACCTACAAGGCCGATGAGGTCGAGGTCACTGATAACGGTATCGACTGGTCGAACGCAAAGAAGCTCCCGACCGCTTCCATTGACCTCGCCAAGGTCAAGGCATATGCCGAGGAGAACAAAGACCTCCTCTCCTGCCTTGTCTACAAGACGGCGGAGTTCACCCCTGAGAAGGAGTCCGGTTCCATCGACATGGACTACACCTTCAACTCCAACGACGTTATCGACCGCCTGTCCGGCGAGACCAAGAACCTCGTGGTCTTTGAGGTCATGTTCAAGGGCAGCATCGAGAACGCTTCCGATGAGACTCCCGTTTCCATCGTCGCGAGCGAATGCGATAAGGACAACGAGGGACAGACGGTAAAACTCGCCCCGAGTACCATCGGTACCACTGCGACTGACAAGTCCGACGGTGACCATGAACTGATGGCTGGCAAGGATGCCGTCATCACTGACGAGGTGAAGTACGAGGGTCTTATTCCCGGCAAGGAGTACACGCTCCATGCCACGCTCATGGATAAGAAGACCGGCGAACCTTTGAAGGTTGCCGACAAGGGCGTGACCGCCGAACTCAAGTTCACGCCGAACAGTGAGAGCGGCACGGTCTCCATCAACCTCGGCGAGTTCGATGCAACCTCCCTCGACGGTCATACACTGGTTGTCTTCGAGGAGCTGACCAAACAGAGCGATATCGACGGCAAGACCACGGACGTTACCGTGGCGGAGCATAAGGATATCAACGACGAGGGACAGTCCGTGACCGTCACCTCGACCCCGGCAGGCTCCACCTACGGAAAGACCGGCGTTGACATGACGAACATCGCCATCGCCATCGGCATCCTCCTGATTGCCGCAGGCTGCGCGACCGCTTACGGCATCAAGAGCCGCAAGACCACCAAGGGCGATGCGGACGAGAGCGCAGAGGATAACACCGAAGCCTAGTGCCCGTAACGCCTGAAACCGGCAGGGTGCCAGCTCTTCGGCACCCTGCCTTCCTTTTAATTTGAAAGGGGGATACACCCATGAAGGACGATAAAGAGAACGATATCGAGATGAACGACGGAGATTCCACCGAATCACCTGCGGATGGGAACAACATGCACGCGAACCCGGAAAGCAAGAAGAAGCCGCATAACCGGAAGGTCATTGCCGCCATCTGCGGCCTTGCTCTCGTCGCGCTCATCGGCGGCGGTGCCTATTATGGCATCGGCCACCAAACCGATGCAGATTCCAAGGCCGAATCCGTGCAGGCGAATGATTCCAAGGAAAGCGGTTCCGACGCGTCTGCGAAGGACGGCTCTAAGAGCAAAGAGAAGTCTCACACCCACGACTGGTCTATCACCTACAAGACCGTCCACCATGACGCTGTGACGCACACGGAGCACGTGGCACCCGTCTACCAGAACCTGACCACCTTCCATACCGTTTGCAATGAGTGCAAGCAGGTCATCGACGGCAAGGCCGATGACCACATCAAGCAGACCGGTCACTCCGGCTACTCCACCAACGTCCCCATCACCGATGAGGTCATGGTGAGCGAGGGCTATGATAAACAGGTCACCGACACCCCGGCTTACGATGAGACGGTCATCGACAAGCTGGTCTGCACCACCTGCGGAGCGACGAAGGATGCCCCGCAGGCCACATCGGATGCCGCCAAGTAATTCAGATGGCCAGATTGGGAAATCATAACCGGAAATCCCGTGCGGCTTTTGCGGCAGCGGCGGTCTTCTTGGCCGTCGCTGCCATCCTTTTCGGCGTGCTGCTTCATTTCTATCGGGATGCAAGTCCCTCACCGTCACCAAACGGCACGCCGCAGGAAACCGCCACGGAAAGCGCAGGTGGTCGGGAATCCGAGTTCCCTACTGTTGATTGGGATTACTGGAAGAGCGTGAACGGGGATGTTATCGGATGGATAACCGTGCCGGGGACGGATATCAACCATCCCATCCTGCAAGCTCACGCATCCGACCCGGATTACTACCTGCATCACGATATCTACCGGAACTACAATCCCTTGGGTGCGCTCTATCTCGACGCAGAATGCGAGAAGGAGGGCTTTCAAAGTCCGAATGCCGTCATCCTCGGACACAGCCTGACCCTCGGGAACGCGGTCACCTGTTTCGGCAACGTCCAACGGTATAGCGATAAATCCTTCGCTTCTGAGCATCAGACGGTACTCATCCAAACCCCAAACACCAAGATGCGCTACACCGTGCGCTTCGCAAATATCGTGAAGGGATGGGAGCCGACCAAACGGACGGTCTTTGCCGGTGATTCGGATTTTCGGAACTGGTACGATTCTTCGCGAGAATCTGCCGCCATGGTACTCGATACCAATTCCGAACCGAATCAGGTCATCTCCCTCGTCTCCTGCTCCTATAACTTCTGGAAGCAGAATGAGCGGACGGTCGTGACCACCAGTATCGACCAAAAACAGGCGCAAACGGAAACTGTTTCGACCGAATCCCGTCAGACTGGCTCTGGTGCCGAATAAGGACAGGTTTCAATCTGTTCGCACTCACGCTACAAACCTACCGCCAAGACCCCGCAGATTCGATTCTGTGGGGTCGTTTTCTTAGAGCATGTCGGAAAAGCGGCAGCTATCGTATAATTTTAATGAGCTTTCCCGGAAAGGAGACCATGATGAAATCTAAGCAGAAGCAGACTCCTACGGAGATTATTGATAACCAGCGTCAGGCGGTCGTTGAGAAAATCATCGAGGACATGAAGCGCGACGGGCTTCGTTGGGCAGAACCGTACCTGCCCTCCCTAACACCGCACAACCCCGTCTCCGGCACCGTGTATCAGGGCGGAAACCGCGTGCATCTTGGCTTCATCGGGTTCATGCGCGGCTACACGGACAACCGGTGGGCTACCTTCAACCAGATAAAGGATGCCGGTTGGCATGTGAAAAAAGGTGCCAAGTCCGCGCTCATCGAGAAATGGAAGCAGTTCGCCTTCTACAAGGAAAACGAGGATACCGGCGAGAAGGAGCTTGCCGGACGCTACCCGAAGCTCGTGGGCTACTGGAACGTCTTCAATGCGGAGGATATCGAGGGCATCCCGCCGGAGAACGCTCCCGTCCATCTGAACGACCGAACGGCAACCATCGCACAGAACCTTGAGGAGTCTTCCAGATGCCCCGTCATCGAGAGCAGCGGCTACCTCGGAAGTGCCGCCTACTCTCCGGCTACCGACCGCATCCTCATCGCCCCGCGAGAGACCTTTCGCTCAGATGAAGCGTTCACCCGCGTCCTGCTGCATGAGATGACCCACTCCACCGGACACCCATCCGCCCTCGCCCGTGAACTCGACACCC
>ENA-USUG01006955-USUG01006955.1-human-gut-metagenome-genome-assembly--contig:-NODE-6955-length-11422-cov-7.258087_pt1 | contig 11422 bp, 9 predicted proteins | sample MGYA00250059_ERZ773394 | MGnify/ENA primary metagenome ERZ773394 (study PRJEB29103, sample SAMN06111957) | human gut metagenome | biome: human gut; feature: ankylosing spondylitis patient; material... | reverse complement strand
GGAGTGCTCCAAACTTGGAAAGACACGGATCATCACGGATGCCAGCTGCGGCATGGTTAGAAATACCGGATTTTGCGATCAGAATTTGCCGCCGCATGGTTATCTGGAACTTTTAAGTATCTGTTTCTTATAATATTACTTATCAGCCCAAAGCACGATATGCTTATTGTGGCAGTCCTTTTTTAGCCCGGTACGGCAGTGCGCCGCCACCTTTTTATTTTGCGTCTTCACCTGCAACCGTATCTAAAATGGTACGGATTCTTTCTATATAAGAGTGCTTCTCCCGCACCTTGCGGTATCCGTTCCACGCAATCCGCTTACGCTCCTCCTCGTGCTCCAGATAGTACCCCACCTTTTCACACAGGTCTTCCAGACCATCGAAGCAGACGAGATCTTCCCCCTCCTTGAAATAGTACGGAATCTCTGCCTGGTAGTTCGTCAGAAGAAAGCCCCCGCAGCCAAGTACATCCCAGATGCGCAGCGGAATGCCGCTCTTGATGTTCGGTATCGTAAAATTCAGATTGATCTTCGACATGCGGAAGACCTTCGGCATCTCACTCCAGTAGTCCACCGACCCACAATACTGAATCCGCAGCAGATCACTGACATCGCTGTTGCTGTAGACATTGACTTTGTAATGCTTTGAAAGTTCAATCAGCGCCCTTCTCCGCTCGATCTCCGCAATCTTAAATCCAAGCACGGTTGTCTGGAAAATCAACCCCAGATCCGAAAAAGATCCCTCGGATTTTTCCAGCTGAAAATATTCCTGCAGCTGTTCGAGAATGTTCGTGGTCAGCATCGGCTCCACGATATTCGCTCCGCTGATGTTCAGCTGCGCTTCCATTACCGCATCAAAGTACCCTCGCAGATATTCCGGCAGCCTGTTTTTGATCTTGTCATAGGAATTGCGCTCATAGAGGCTTCCCACAAACGCCACATCCCCGCGGTATTTCTGCATCTCCGGATCCTGTGCAGCTTTCCGTCTTCCCGCTTTTTCCGGTGCTCCGAGCAGCGCGTCCATCCGCTCCGTGTCTACTGCCAGCGGGAGATACCAGATATGTTTTACGCCCATCCCGCGAAATTCCAAATAATTGGTCTTATCAAACGTAAAAATATAATTACAGTCATGGAATACCGACTCATGATACATACTGATGAGTGGATTGTCGCATGTCCAGGAAACATATTTCACGCCTGTGCGCTCACATACATTCGAGATCAATGGGAAATAGTTCACCGTAAATACCATATCATAATGCGTCCCCCGGATCTTCTCCTCGATCACCCGCTCAAATTCAGGACTTACGTCATAGCTTCCGAGTTCCTGTTCGATATTGTCCACCGTATGTCCAAGCAGCAAAAAAGTCTGCTCAATGTCTCTGTAATTATATGCTTTCCATCGGTACATCAATATGTGCATAACTGTCCATTCCTCTATCCTATATATTGCCTTCTTTGCAGTACTGCGCGCAGAGACTTACCGCCTTTGTTCGCCTTACCGCGCGCAGAAGCTTACATTTACCGCTCCCATCTTCGCCCATGTGCATTCGTCAGGTCAGAAAGCACTCCTTCAGATACTCCGCACGGCTTTTCCACGTATGACCGTCTCTCGCCGCAGCATATCCACAATCTGCAATCTCCTGTGCCCGCTCCAGATGTCCAAACAGATCAAACACCCTCTCCGGCAGTGTTCCAAGCTCCTGCCGCCGGAACATCACAAGTTCCCTGCCATCGGTAAATTCGCGGCGCAGATAGGTAGAATCGTCGGTTACCACCACCGCTTTCGCCAGCATTCCATTAAAAATCCGATCGTGCGCTCCTGCCTTAAACCAGGTCATCGTGTTCAACACAATTTTGGCATCGTTCATAGACGGAAGGATCTCCGGCGCAAGAACTTTTCCACGGTAATCAAGATACGGGCTGCCGCTCCACTCGCACTGATCCCATCCCGTACCGTACGCCGTGACCCGGATTCCGTTTTCCACCAGAATACGCACCGCCTGCTCCCTGAAAAACGAAGTGGCGTAGGAGTCGATAAAACGCATCTGCACAATGATCTCCTGCACGCGCTTGTCCGGGATATCGCTTCGCCGGTCTTTCAGGTACTCCTCTATGACTTCCTCCGTCGTCCGGTCCGGATGGTGCACCAGCTCCGCCAGCACATCCCCTGCCATCTGCTGTCCATCCACTTCCGGGATGGAAGACAGATCCGGTATCATTTTTGCCACCGTATAAATCGGAAGCGCTCCGGCATACAGAACGTCAATCCCTCTCTCTGCAAGCGGCTTGTGCCGGCTTCCCAGCTCCACTCCCGCATGCGGAAGAAAATCCACCTGTCGGATGTTCTTAAAATACCTGCGGATATACTTTACATGATTACGGTCCGTGCAGAGCACGACCGACGTCTCCGGTGCCAGACGCAGCGGTTTCTCATAGTGAAACGGATGATCCATCAGAATGTTGAGATACGGGATGCCGTAATATTCCCAGACATTTCTGGTCCCGCCCTTTTGTATACACGCATCGTTCTCCCGTACGCTCTGTGCCGGCGCAGGCACCTCCATATCCAGATTGTATCCCAGATTATTAAATGTCACACATGAAAATTCACGCTCCGGCGAACTGCTCTCCGCAAGCACAGAAAGCAGTGCATCCTTGCTCTGCGGCAGCCGCGCGTCATACACAAAGGACGCATAGCCCATCGTCTCAAAAGCTTCCCGCAATTTTCCGGTAAATAAATCAAGTGTGTCGTATACACCGATAAAATAAATAATGGTATGCTTCAAGATACTCTCCTTCTATGAACCGATCAGAACCTTTTTTCTGTCAAATGCAAATCCATATTTTCTGATCCGCTCCCTTGCAATTCCGTCTGCCACAAGCTCTGTCTCATATTGTTTCTCTTCTATCTGCTGCAAGGCCCTTGCAACGCACGCTTTCATATTCTCGTCTCTCTCCCGGTCAAAAACCTTAAATTCCATAATGTAAGAATTGCAGTTTTCTTCCCGCGCGCGGAGAATAATGTCATATCTTCCCAGACCACTCTCCCTGTTTGAGCGTATTGAAAACTGATCTGATAAATCTGCCAGCAATCCAAGCACAAAGCCATGATAAAAACGCTCTGTCTCATCAATATTACCACGCCCTGTGCCTGTGTCAAAGTAACTGAAGGTGGATAGCGTGACCATATTCATATAGTAGTTCATCTCTTCTATATTATCATGCAGCAACGCTCTTCTGAAATCTCCATAGCCAGTATCCAGATCGTTAAACCATTCCCGTATAATGCGCCGAAACACAATCTTCACTTCTTTGTTCGTCAGCATCAGCACATATTCCTGATCGTTCTTTTGGTTTACGCGTAAATACCCCGTCGCATATAGAAGGCTGAAAATAGCCGATTCCCGATATTCCAATTGTGCAAAGTCCAGTTGCTCGTCCATCTCCACATGTAACATCTCTCCTTCAAGAAGCTGTTCCATCGCCATCTTCATATTCTTTGAAGACTTTCGGATTAACGAACTCACCAGTTTATTATTACTTGTATTCGCCCAATAAATATCAAAGATCCCCTCTGCGTCGATAAACTTTGTGATCGACCACGGATTATACATATCCCTGCGCTGTCCAAATGTAAATCCGTCATACCATTCTTTTACTTTTTCCCTGTAATCGAGCAGACCTACTCTGGCAAGTCCCACCTTTACCTCTTCTTCCGTAAAGCCAAATGCCGTCTCATATTTCGTACTCGTTTGTGTGACCACATCTATATTATTGAGGTCGGAGAAGATAGATTCCTTGCATATTCTGGTAATGCCCGTCAGCAATGCTCTCCCCAACGATGGATTCGTTTTAAAGGAATTATTAAAAAAAGCCCCCACAAACGCAGTCATTTCATCCCAAAAGCTATTAAAGTAAGCTTCCTGAAGCGGTGTATCATATTCATCCAGTAAAATAATCGGCTTCTGCCCATAATACACATAGAGCAAATCCGTCAAAAGCCGTACGGACTGCGCAGCCGTGGACGCATCCATGTCCCATGATATTCTGCCAAAATCCTGTCGTTCCCTTTCCGTGAACCGCGACATGTCAAGTATCCGCTCAAAGCGGCGATATACCTCTACAATACCATAATTTATCTGCCGAAGCACCGCCTCAAACGTTGTCCCCTTAACACCTGCAAATGACAAAAATATAACGGGGAAACGCCCTTGCAGCTTGTGATAGCTTTTCTCTTCCCAAACCTTCAACCCCTCAAATAAATCCGCACGATTTTCATAGAACACGGAAAAAAAGCAGTTCAGCATGCTCAGATTCAACGTCTTGCCAAAACGTCTGGGCCGTGTAATCAGCGTAGTCGTCTCGCCAGATTCCCACCACTGCCGGATAAAATCCGTCTTGTCTACATAAAACATCTGATCACGTCTTAACGCCTCAAAGTCCTGAATGCCAACCGCAACGCTCTTCTTGCCTGTAATCCGAACGGTGTACGCTCTCATGCGCCGCAAACACTCCTCTTCTCCAGGACGTTCTACATCCACTGGAATCCACCAGCGGCTGCCTTCTTTGTATGCACCTTCAATCTGCCCGTTTGCGCACCAGTAATTTACCATACGCTTCGTGACAGACCATTCTGTGGCTTTCTGTCTGGATGTCATATATTGCATTGCATGCCCTCCCCCTAACTGCCCCAATTATAAGCCCGTGGGCGGGAAATTGCAACGTTATTTCCTATTTACTTCCCAGTTATTTCCCGATATGCCCTTATCCTTATATCACATGCAAGGATTTAATGTAGGCTTCCACTCCGGCTTTGTTATGTAAATTATAAACCCGATCCATTGTCCAAAATATTCACGAATAAAATGGCAGGGCTCCCGTTGTCCCTGCCATCTTCTTTTAAGCATTTTCGATATCGCTATCATCCTTTCCGCAGCATCAGAGTCAATAACTCTTTCACAACCTCCGATGTACCTGCTCCCAGAATAGCCTGAAGTGCTGTTTTTCCTACGCTCTGCATATAAGCCTTTAAACCGGATAAAATCCCCACTGCCAGTAATGCCAGTCCCATTACACTTAACGCCTCGATCCCTGTCAAACATAGCAGAAATCCAACTGTAGCCTCAAATACAACTCTATTTGCATCCCCTCATATATCCAGACACGAGCACGACACTACCCTTACATAACCAGGTCGTAGCTTTCCGCTATCATCCGCTTTACATCTCCATCCGGCACACTGCCGTCAAGGATGACCGTATTCCAGTGCTTTTTGTTCTGATGATAACCCGGAATGACTGCTTCGTACGCTTTCCGCCAGAAATCGATCCACTCCGGATCTGCCTTGACGTTAATCCGCATCTGTCCCTGATATTCATAAGTCCAGAGAAATGCCCGCTTATTTTTCCGGCAGCGCACCAGCACCCAGTTTGGATCGTGAAACGGTGTGTCCACATAGACATCCGGAAATGACATTCCGTATTCCAATGCTTCTTCTCTCGTTGTCATAGCTTTTTCTTCTACCTCCGCCCCAGCTCGCGTATCCGCTCCTCTGCCGGTGCATAGCCGCCGCACTTCCGGTAATAGGCAAGCGCCTCTTCCTTTTTCCCGAGGCACTCGTAGATGACGCCGATGTTATAGTCCGCCCGGTAGGAATTCACTCCCTGTGCCCGGCACTCTGCATGCCCGGCCGCCTTCTCAAATTCACGCACTGCCTCTGTGAACCGTGCGTTTTTCATATAAATCAATCCCATCAAAAACTGAAAGTCCGCACTTTTTCCGAATTCGTCATAGATATTTTCAAAAAACAGCGCCGTCTGCTCCTGCCCGCTGTTGATTAACGCATATCCGTACGTCTCCACCATGTCAATCACGTATTCCAGTGCCGGGTTTAGGTCAAACGAAAGCCCCTGCGCGAACCAGCCGCACGCCGAGCCGTATTCTCCCATCATATAATAGCTCTTGCCGAGCTGATACAGAAGATACGGAATCTGCCCGCTCCCACGAGCGTCCGCATCTGTTCTGGCTGTCCCTGCCTTTGCGCCGCCGTCTTTCGCCCCGGCATTTCCATCCCAGCCCAGCTGCTTTAATTCCTGCTCCAGCAGGCGGATGTTGCGCTCCGCCTTTTCCTTTTTCTGCTGCTCGGGCAGATCGTATCCGGTGTGCAAGATCACAACCGGCGTCTCATACGTCCGGTAACCGCTCTCTGCGCCATGCAGTGGCGTCACCTGCTCATGGATCCTGCCCTCATAATGAAAATATTCTTTTGCGAATATGCGGTTGATCCACTCCCGGTTCTCCTGTTCCTCCCCGTTTCTGTGAAACACATTCCGCCTGCGGATCCGGCCGACCGCCCCCGGATGCGCGGCAATCTGTTTTTCCAGCGCGGACAGATCCAGCTGCTCTACAAACTCGTCGCTGTCCAAAACCAGTACATAGGAATGAGAGGCCTTTTCTATCGCAAAATTCTTGGCCGCCGAAAAATCGTCGCACCACGGGAAATCATACAGCCTGTCCGTGTAGCGCGCCGCAATCTGTTTCGTTCGGTCCGTCGATCCGGTATCCACCACGATCGTCTCCAAGCCGTATGGAACAAGCGCCTTTAAGCATCGGTCGATATTGTGTTCTTCGTTTTTTGTAATGATACAGATGGATAGGTTCATATCACGTACCTTTCATACTATAAGTTCGCCGACTCATCCCTGCCGCTTATCTGCCGGCTTCCCTCAAACGGTTCCTATCTTTTCCAGGACATTCTTTTCAAAAATATCATAGCTGTAAATTGTTTCGTAAACCTTTCTTCCCCGTTCTCTAAGCTCCCCTAAATCAGCAAAATCCCGCACCATATATTCCAGCTTATTCCTCAGGTCATCTGCGTTTGCATTTTCAAATACAAAACCATCCCACCCGTCTTTTAAATATCTGGATACACCGGTGCCGCTGGAACAAATGCATATTTTGTGATACATGAGCCCTTCCACTATGGTAGCCGGCGTTGCGTCCTCTCTGGATGGTGCCACCACCACATCCATGTCATAATACAGATCCAGTAACTTTTCTCTTTCCACCAACGGATGAAGTTCTACATTTTGATATTCTTTTGCAAGTGTTTCTATCATCTGATATTCTTTTGCATTATCGTTTCTGAGTTCACCCAGAAATACGAATTTGCATTTTTCCCGCAACCCGGCATCCATACTCTTTATCGCCTGCACCAGTATGTCCTGCCCCTTCAATTCGCAGACTGTCGAAGGACAGATCACATTGATATGGTCGTGCTTCCGGTTATCCCGGGCTGCCACATAGCAATCTGACAGACCAAACTCCAATATTTCCGTCTTTATCCTGTAAAAGTGATAAAAATTTTCTGCCGCAACATGTCCAGCAGAAAAAATCCTCGCGTATTTTGCTGCAAACTGGTAATACTCTTTCATCTCCTGGCGTCCTTCATAGGCCAGCGTACCTTCATGTATCCACCAATAAACCGGCATCCTTCCTGCCAGTTTCACAACAAACGGGAGCGCCAGCGTAGTATTTGCCACTGCAAAATCGAACTCCTGAACAATCATATCGCGTAATGCATCCGTTATTTCTCCGCTTATAAGAACGGATATCCCCGCTTCCTCAAACTGCGTCCGCATCGCTCCATCCGACGGGGATAATACTACTACATTATACTTTTTGTTCAAAATCTTTCCCATTTCGCACAGTACCGTCGGCGCGCCCCCCACCTTCATCTGATGCGAAAATAGCAATACATTCTTTTTCATAAAGTCTCTCCAATGAAAGATTACCCTTCGTCTCCGCCCAAAACTTCCGTTATCTGTTCCGCCGCATAACAAATATCCTCTTCTGTCAGCTGCGTGCTGCTCGGAATATTTAAAACAGTCGCACTGTAGCAGGGTGCTTTCTCTATCTTATAAGCAATATTCTGCCGGTACGGCTTCTGCTCATGAATCAGCCCCCATATTGCACGCGTCTGTACCCCGCGTTCCTGTAAAGCCCCGATTATATCGCGCATGTCCTTTCCCTGCAGCCGGTCTTCCCGTAATTGAAGTGAATAAAACCACTGGTTGGAACATGTTCCCTCCCGAAACGGGAGCAGTGTTCCAAAAGAAACCTCCCGAAATCGTTCCTTATACAGAATATAATTCCTGTGTTTTGTCTCTATGAACTGCTGCAATTCCTCCATCTGCGCAACGCCAAGTGCCGCCTGCAGATTCGTCATCCGATAATTGTATCCAATTTCATTATGGATGTAAAATTGCGGATCATCCTTTGCCTGTGTAGAGAGATATTTCAGATGCTCCACTTCGTCTGCACATCTCGCAGTGACAGCACCTCCGCCGCCGGTCGTAATGATTTTATTTCCATTGAAGGAATACACGCCGAAATCACCAATCGTCCCCGCATATCGCCCCGCAAGCTTTCCCGCCGTATAATGTGATCCCAATGCCTCCGTGGCATCTTCCACCACCTTCAGATGATATTTTCCGGCAATGCTCATGATTGCTTCCATATCGGCGAGATTGCCGAATACGTGTACCACAATGACCGCTTTTACCACTCTGCCGCTCTTCTTATGTACCAGCTGCTGCGCTTCCAGTCTGCATTCTTTCTCACAGAACTCCGCTAACTTTTCAGGATCGAGACACAGACTGTCGTCACAATCCATAAAAACCGGTTCTGCGAATTGATAGCGCACCGGATTTACCGCAGCAATAAAGGTTAAAGTGGGAACTAGCACCATGTCTCCCGGCTGCACACCGCACTCCACAAGTGCAAGGTGCAATCCGGATGTGCCACTCTGGCAGGCAGCAGCCCTGTCCACCTTCAAAAATTCTGCCAGCTGCTGTTCCAGCCTGGTAATATAAGCGCCGCCTGTAGATACCCAGCCCTGTTCCAATGCGTCATCTACATATTTTTTTTCATTCCCGTTAAAATTAGGAATGGATAATGGCACAAACCGTTTCATTCTCTTCCTCTCTTCTGTCCGATCTATATATTATAAATATCTGTTTTGTAAACATCCATGTGCTGTCTGATCCACTCGATCGTCTCCGCAATCCCCTGCTCAAACGTATATCTCTGCTTCCATTCCGTCAATTCCTTTAACTTTGCATTCGATCCCAGCAGACGATTTACCTCGCTCTTTTCCGGTCGGAGCCGCTGTTCATCACATATAATGTTCGCCCTGGGATTGATCTGCCCGATAATCTCCTGTGCAAGTTCTCCAATCGTAATCTCCTGCTGCGTTGCAATATTGATCTCCTGACCGATTGTCTTCTCAGACTCCGCGATCGCAATAAATCCTGCCGCCGTGTCTTTTACATAGTTAAAATCCCTTGTAGGAGTCAGGGAACCCAGCTGAATCTCTTCCTTCCCTGCCAGCAGCTGTGTAATAATGGTCGGAATCACCGCCCGCGCGGACTGTCTCGGACCATATGTATTAAATGGTCTGACAATGGACACCGGCAGCTGAAAACTTCGGTAGAAGCTCTCAGCCAGCCGGTCGGCTCCGATCTTAGTTGCCGAATACGGCGACTGTCCCTGGAACGGATGCTTTTCATCAATCGGTACATACTGCGCCGTTCCATATACCTCCGATGTGGATGTCACCATCACACGTTCTGTCTTCAGTTCACGCGCCGCCTGCAGTACATTAAGCGTTCCCTTAATATTCGTGTCCACATAAGAATCCGGCGAATGGTAGCTAAACGGAATTGCAATCAGCGCCGCCAAGTGAAACACGCCGTCTACTCCCCGCATTGCCTCCCGAACACCATTGGGATCCCTCACGTCTCCTGCAAAAATCTCTATCTGATCCAGTTTTTCCTTTGGCAGTGTATCCAGCCATCCCCATGTATTAAACGAATTATAATACACGAATGCTCTCACATCATAGCCTCTCTCCAATAAGCTTTCGGTTAAATGACTCCCTATAAATCCGTCCGCTCCCGTCACAAGTACTTTTTTCATCTCAATCCCTCTAACTGTTGTATTGCAGGTTCGTAGTTTCCACATTCCAGATAACAGTAACCACTTTTAAATTACACCCAGATGTATGAATGTTCCCATTGATTCTTTTTACAATTTCCTGCACTTCCATCCTCCATGAAACAACAAAATCTTTTTCTTCTCACTAACTAATCTCTTCCATAAGTATCCCGCACATTTTCCTGACATTTTTCTGACACTTCAACAGCATTTGTGGACTTATCTTATATGAATTAACAGTCTCTGTCCCCTTTTTATACATTCTTTCAATGTAAGCATCTATTACCTCGCTATGTTCTGCCATAATTGTAAAATGTGTTTCCTGGCAGTCTTGCATATGATTTTTTACAATCACATTTCCCGCCTCCTGTTGAGCTGTCTTTACAAGCCTATCTGCCTCATCCGCAATCTGTTCTGATGCACAACATCCCAACAGAGTTTTATAATATACCGGTGGCTGTACATTACGTTGTAAGCACCAATCAATTGTCAACGCCGCATGCACTGAATACATATAATTTTTTGCAATAATCTTTCTGTCATCTTTTTTATACCAACGTTCTATTTCCCGTAAATGATACATAATTTCGTATTCTTTTATAAAAATATCATCTATTAAAGGCATAATTTTATTTCTTATTCCATAGGGATCCCATTGATATGGTGACTGAAATGTCCAGCCAACCATATTATATAACCCGCTGGAAATCACATTATTAAATGACGGTTTTGTAAGAAAATGCAAAAAAGATGTCAATTCCCAGAACGGAAGACACTCATCCAAACACTCCTGCATTGGATAAAAACGTTTTACCAATTCTTCCTCGGTCATTTCCCACGGCACACAAATCTTCTGCGGAAAATCCTCCCTGACATACAAAAATCTTGTATCACAGTCACTATCCGCATATTCAAACCCCTTAGAATTGGATCCTACAATAACTCCATATACCAGCTTTAAATTATATTCATCTGCATATCCTTTTGCCGTTTCCAAGATATTCTGTTGTAGCTCTAATGTTCCGTATATCATTACCGTTCTTTTTTATCTCCTTTTACCCATACAGATACTTTTTTTCTCTTATTATTGCAAAATCCAGCACTGATAACATACGAATCTTTAAACCCCTCTATATCCGCTAAACCCTCTTCAAAATCCTGTATCATAAATAACAATTCACATTTTTTATATCTCTGTCTTCCTTCTTCCTTATCTGTTATAACAACCTGCGCGCTTTTACATGCTTCTATCACATGACAGTCCTCACATTGTACGCCATAAAGCCGGTTCAGCATTTGCGTAAGTTCCTCGCTTTGCTCCAGCCTGCATTCCTCAGAGTATACCTTAAATCCCATTTTCATTAATACCGGATTTAAAATCAGCCCTTGTGTGCCATTATTGTATACTATATATTTTTCAAATTCA
>ENA-USUG01006941-USUG01006941.1-human-gut-metagenome-genome-assembly--contig:-NODE-6941-length-11444-cov-211.175596_pt1 | contig 11444 bp, 7 predicted proteins | sample MGYA00250059_ERZ773394 | MGnify/ENA primary metagenome ERZ773394 (study PRJEB29103, sample SAMN06111957) | human gut metagenome | biome: human gut; feature: ankylosing spondylitis patient; material... | reverse complement strand
GCTGGTATTGTCCCACACCGATGGATTTGGCGTTAATCTTCACCAGTTCTGCCAGTGGGTCCATCAGTCTTCTGCCGATAGATACGGCACCACGTACTGTCACGTCGTAATCCGGAAACTCTTCGCGGGCAGTTTTAGAGGCTGAGTAAATAGACGCTCCATCTTCGCTGACCACGAAAACCTGTACTTCACGGTCGTAACGCTGACTGGTTACAAATTGTTCTGTTTCACGGCTGGCCGTTCCGTTTCCGATGGCAATGGCCTCGATTTTATATTGTTCCACTAACTTCACAATCTTTCGGGCTGCCTGTGCATATTCAGATTTGGGCGGGTGGGGGTAAATGGCCTCGTTATGCAGAAGGGTACCTTGTGCATCCAGGCAGACCACTTTGCATCCCGTACGGAATCCAGGGTCGATACCCATCACCCGTTTCTGCCCCAAAGGAGGGGCCAGCAACAACTGACGGAGGTTTTCTGCGAATACCCGAATGGCTTCTTCATCGGCCTTCTCTTTGCTGAGTGCGGCAAACTCGGTTTCAATGGCAGGTTTCAGCAAGCGTTTGTAGGCATCGGTGAGGGCCTCTTCCACTTGGTGTGCACATTCATTGTTGGCCCGTACGAACAGCCGTTGAAGGCGTTCGTTGCACATATCTTCATCTTCCGGGAAAATGTTTACTTTTAATACTCCTTCCGATTCTCCCCGGCGAAGGGCCAGCAGGCGGTGGGAAGAACATTTCTTCAAGGGCTCACAGAAATCAAAATAGTCGCGGTACTTGGCCGAAGCCTCTTCTGCTTCTTTTCCTTTGACCACTTTTGACTGAATGAGGGCCTGGCGCTGGAACTGGTTGCGCATCAGGTTGCGCGACCGCTCGTCTTCGCTGATTTGTTCAGCCAGAATATCGCGTGCTCCTTTCAGTGCATCTTCCTCGTCTTTGACTTCTCCTTTGACGAAGTTCCGTACCTTGGCAGCAAGGTTGTTTTCCTTTTGCATCATGAGCAAGAGGGCCAGCGGTTCCAGTCCTTTGGCACGTGCAGCCTCGGCTCGGGTTTTTCGTTTGGGCTTGAAGGGAAGGTAGATGTCTTCCAGTTCGGTTGTATTCCAGCAGGCAGAAATGCGGGCTTTCAGCTCTGGAGTCAGTTTCCCTTGCTCCTCGATGGTGGAAAGTACGGTTTCCTTTCGTTTGGACAATTCACACAGTTTCTCATACCGTGTCTGAATGTCGCCTATCTGCACTTCATCCAGTCCGCCGGTAGCTTCTTTACGGTAACGGCTGATGAAAGGAATGGTCGCTCCTCCCTGGAGCAGTTTGAGTGTATTGGCTATGCGATGTGCCGGCAGTTTCAGTTCGGCGGCAATCATCTGGCTGAATTCTTCCATTGATAGGGGCTTTATATTATTTGGTTGCAAAAGTAGTGAAAAAATGGCATAAAAAAGCGGTTGGGAAATCTTTCGTATTTGGGTATTTTAGGAAGTATTCTGCGGGAATGTCGGCAACTTCTCGTATCTTTGCAAAAACTTACATAAAAGTCTGCGAAAATGAAGACTAGACGATTTTACTTTTTAATCAGCCTGATTACATTACTCGGTATGGGCCAAGGGCATTTGAATGCCTCGAATAATGAGGAAACCATCACATTGAAATTTGTAGAGACGAGCGACGTGCACGGATGCTACTTCCCCTATGATTTTATACAGAACAAACAGATGAGAGGAAGTCTGGCCCGCGTTTCTTCGTACGTGAAGGAAGAGCGTGAGGTGTATGGCGATAATCTTATTTTGATGGACAACGGTGATATTCTGCAAGGACAGCCTGTGGCTTATTACTACAATTATATGGATACTGCTTCCGTACATGTATGTGCCGCTATGCTGAACTATATGCGCTATGATGTGGGCAACATGGGCAATCATGATGTGGAGACAGGACATGCGGTGTACGACCGTTGGGTAGGCCAGTGTGACTTCCCTATACTTGGGGCCAATATCGTGGATGTGAAAACAGGAAAGCCTTATCTGAAACCTTATGAGGTATTGGAACGGAACGGAGTGAAGGTGGTTGTGTTAGGAATGATTACGCCGGCGGTACCATCCTGGTTGCCTGAGCAGTTATGGGCCGGACTTCGTTTTGAGGACATGGAAGCATGTGCGGCGAAATGGGTGAAGGAAATTCGTGAAAAAGAACAACCGGATATTTTGATTGGATTGTTTCATTCAGGAATGGATGGAAAGAAACTGGACAATGTGGTAGAAAACGGCTCGAAAGGCGTGGCTGCCAATGTGCCAGGGTTCGATGTTGTTTTTATGGGACATGACCATACCCGCTGGAATGAAAGAGTTGCCAATGCATCGGGCGATTCTGTGCTGGTAATTGATCCGGCCAATACGGCAAAAGTGGTATCGGAAGTGACCGTAACGGTGAAGAAACAGAATGGAAAGATTGTTTCGAAGCAAGTAGATGGAAAGCTGGTGAACATGGATGACTATGCCGTAGATAAGGATTTTATGCATACTTTCCAGAAACAGTATGAGGCGACGCAGGCTTTTGTGTCCCGGAAAATCGGACGGATGGAACGTACAATTTCTTCCAAGGATGCGTTCTTTGGCCCGTCTGCTTTTATTGATTTGATTCATCAGTTGCAACTGGATATTACCGGAGCTGATATTTCTTTCTGTGCGCCTTTGTCGGCTTATGCTGAGATTAAAGAAGGAGACATTCGTATGAGCGATATGTTCAACTTATATAAGTTTGAGAACATGCTCTACACGATGGTGTTGACCGGAAAGGAAGTAAAGGATTTTCTGGAAATGTCGTATGACCTTTGGGTGAACCAGATGACTTCACCCGATGAGCACCTGCTGTTGCTGAACGAAAAAGACAACGGTTTCGGTCGTTTCCGTAATCCCAGCTTCAATTTTGATTCTGCGGCGGGTATCATCTATACGGTGGATGTGACCAAACCATACGGAAAGAGAATTACGATTGAACGGATGGCCGACGGCAAGCCGTTCGAGATGGACAAGCAATATCGGGTAGCCGTCAATTCCTATCGTGGAAATGGAGGAGGAGACTTGCTGACCAAGGGAGCAGGTATTCCCAAAGCAGAACTGGCAAAGCGTATTGTCTTTTCAACGGATAAGGATTTGCGCTATTACCTGATGAAACGGATTGAGGAGGTTAAAGTACTGAATCCGGCTCCGCTGAACCAGTGGAAGTTTATTCCTGAAGAATGGACTGTACCAGCTGCAAAGCGTGATTATGAACTTTTGTTTGGAAACAAAGATAACGAATAAAATACGTAGGAAGACGGAAAATGTGTAAAGGGTTCCGCAAACATATACGAGTATGGGCATTGTGTCTGGCCACTCTGTTTGCCGCATATTATGCCACGACTGCCCTGTTTACCCACGTGCATGTGGTAAACGGGGTGATGCTTGTGCACTCGCATCCCTTCTCGCATTCTCACTCTCATAGTGACGGGCAGACATTGGCGCTGCATTTTCTGTCGACTTTTTCTTCATTGGAGCCTGGGCATACGGAAGTAGAGACTCCCGATTTGCACCTGCTCTATTCATTACCTTATATAAAGAATACATTCCATGCCGTATGTTGTTGTACGGAAGGGATGTACCTTCGTGCTCCTCCTGTACTATCGTTCTTATTGGGAATTTGAAGAACATAGTATTAATTTTTTAGGAGCAAATAATGAAAAAATATATCAATTTGCTGATGGGAGTGGTATGCGCTCTTGTCAGCTGTACTATTGCATACGCTGATGGTCCCGTAAAAGAAGGAAATGCCATTGTGGGACACGTAATTGAGAAAGGTTCGGAAGCAGGATTGCCTTATGCTACCGTGTTGTTGGTGGAAACAGGAGAAGGTACGGTGACGGATGCCGGAGGATATTTCCGTTTTAAAAAGCTTCCGGCAGGAGAATACACCTTGAAGGTGCAGATAATGGGATATACCACTCAGGTAAAGAAGGTGACGGTGAGTAAAGACTTTGTGGTCGACATGCATTTTGTCATGGAGGAAGAAAGTATCATGACGGATGAGGTAGTAGTATCGGCCAACCGGAATGAAACCAGCCGTAAGGTAGCGCCTGTGGTGGTGAATGTGATGAGCAACAAGTTGTTTGAAATTGTCAATTCTACCGATTTGGCCAAATCGCTGAACTACCAGTCGGGATTGCGCGTAGAAAACAATTGCCAGAACTGCGGTTTCCCTCAGGTGCGTATCAATGGATTGGAGGGACCTTATTCACAAATCCTGATTAACAGTCGTCCGGTGATGAGCGCGCTTTCGGGCGTGTATGGACTGGAGCAGATTCCAATCAATATGATTGAGCGCGTGGAAGTGGTTCGCGGAGGTGGTTCTGCCTTATTTGGAGCCAATGCCGTGGGAGGTACCATTAACATCATTACCAAAGACCCCGTTCGTAATTCATTCCAGGTGGCTTCTACCATGTCGAACTTGAATGGAAAGGTATGGGAACAGTATATGGGAGCCAATGCGTCACTGGTTTCGTCCGACAATTCGTATGGCATCGCGCTGTATCAGTCTTATCGTAACCGTAATCCGTATGATGCGGATGGAGACGGATTCTCAGAATTGGGTAAACTGAATATGAATACATTCGGACTGCGGGCATATTACCGTCCGACACAGTTCAGCCGTATCAGTCTGGAATATCATACCACCAACGAGTTCCGTCGCGGAGGAAACAAGTTTGACTTGCAGCCTCACGAAACGGATATTACGGAACAGACCAAGCACATCATTAACAGTGGGGGGCTGACGTATGATGTTTTCTTCAATGAGTACAAGCACAAGCTTTCTGTATATGCTTCGGCACAGCACACCGACCGTAACAGCTATTATGGGGCAGACAAGGCGGAGAATGCATACGGAAAAACCAATGACCTGACTGCTGTAGGTGGAGCTATGTATGTAGGAAACATGGACAACTGTCTCTTTTTTCCGGCTACCTTTACCGGTGGACTGGAGTATCAGTATAACTCCTTGCATGATGTGATGACGGGTTACGGACGTGACTTGAGACAGGATGTGAAGATTGCCAGCGGATTTGTGCAGAATGAATGGAAACTGGATTATTTCACGATATTGGCTGGGTTCCGCTTGGATAAACACAATTTGGTGGATAACGTGATTTTCAGTCCGCGTATCAATACCCTCTGGAAACCTTCTGATAAATTTCAGGGACGTCTCACTTGGTCGACGGGTTTCCGTGCACCTCAGGCATACGATGAGGACTTGCATGTGGCGGCCGTGGGAGGTGAGGCAATGGAAGTAAGACTGGCAGAAGGATTGAAACCGGAACGCTCCAACAGTTTCAGTGGTTCTGTAGACTGGAGTTTCAATTTCGGACATTTCCAGTCGAACTTGCTGATTGAAGGTTTCTATACGGCGTTGAACGATGTATTTTATCTGGAAAGTTTAGGAAAGGACCCTGTATCGGGCACATTGGTGCAGGAACGCAGAAACGGAAACGGTGCACGGGTATATGGAGCCAATATCGATTACAAGATTGCTCATGGAAAGGAAGCACAGTTGCAGTTAGGTTTTACGGTACAGCGCAGCCGTTACACAGAAGCGGTGAGATGGAGCGAAGATGAAGATGTGGCAGCTATCAAGCGCATGCCGCGTACGCCGGACTACTATGGATACTTTACGTTTAGTTCGGCTCCGTTGAAGAACTTTGACTTTTCTCTTTCCGGCGTATATACGGGACGCATGATTGTTCCTCACTTTGCCGGATACATCGAGAAGGACTGCTTGGAACATACCCCTGACTTTATGGATTTCAACTTGAAGCTGAATTACACCTTTGTGCTGAACGACCATTTGAAGTTGCAGGTAAACGGAGGTGTGCAGAATATCTTTAATGCCTTCCAGAAGGATTTGGATAAAGGTATGAATCGTGACTCCAAGTATTTCTATGGTCCAACACAGCCGCGTACATACTTTATTGGAATAAAGTTCTTTAATTAATTGATGATAAATATTGGGATGGCGGTGTCTCTTGGTGGAGGCACCGCTTTTTTTATGTGTTGTTCAAAGTGTTTTCATGTATGCAAAGTGTTTACTGTTCCAGTTTATAAAAAGAAAAAACGTCTAATTATATCAGGAAAAGTCATAAGGTCAGTACTTCCCTTGCAGTATTGCAGTACTTCCCTTGCAGTATTGCAGTACTTCCCTGAAAGTACTGGAGTACTTCCTTTGCAGTACTGTGGTACTTTCTTGGAAGTACTGGTTTTATGAAAGAGTGATATATTGAAATGCTTTTTAGACTGCGGATTGTGTGGAAACAAGACATTTCGTTATTTTTGTGGGAAAATAAAAGAACGTATGAAAAGAGCAGCATTGATTTTAGCATTGGGGCTGTCACTCGGCAGCGGTACCTTTGCGCAGACTTTTGAAGATTATTTTGTAGACAAGACGCTTCGTCTGGATTATATTTTTATGGGAAATGCAGACAAGCAGGACATTTGTCTGGATGAATTGTCGGTTCTTCCGCAGTGGGCAGGAAGACGCCATCATTTGTCGGAACTTCCGTTGGAGGGAAATGGAGAGATAACTATGAAGGATAAGGCTACCGGGAAGGTTATCTACCGCACTTCTTTCTCCAGCTTGTTTCAGGAATGGATTGGAGAACAGGAAGCCAAGGTAGTGAAACGTGGATTCGAAAATACATTTTTGGTACCTTATCCCAAGCAGCCGGCAGAAATCACCGTCGTTTTGCGGAACGCTTCGCGCGAAGTGAGCGCTACGCTGGTACATGAGGTTAATCCTTCTGATATTCTGATTCATCAAAGAGGGGAAGGAGATCTGACACCGCATCGCTATTTGTGGCAAGGAGGTTCTTCAGATAAATGCATTGACGTGGCCATTATGGCAGAAGGTTATGCAGCTAATGAATCGGATTTGTTTTACAAAGATGCGGCGGTGGCGTGTGAAGCCTTGTTTGCACATGAATCGTTTAAGAAGCTGAAAGACCGCTTCAATATTGTGGCTGTATTTAGTGAGTCAAAAGATAGCGGGGTAAGTATTCCCCGAAAGGATGAATGGAAAAAAACAGCCGTAAGCTCGCATTTTGATACGTTTTACTCTGACCGTTATCTGACTACCCGTAGCGTGAAGGCCATTCATAACTGGCTGGCAGGCATTCCATACGAGCATATCATTATCCTTGCCAATACGGATACCTACGGAGGAGGAGGTATTTACAACTCCTATACTTTAACTACGGCACATCACTCTATGTTCAGACCAGTCGTGGTACATGAATTTGGGCATAGTTTTGGAGGGTTGGCCGATGAATATGCGTATGATGAGGCTCCCAGTCCGTTGTATCCTTATGACATAGAGCCTTGGGAACCGAATATTACGACTTTGGTTCATTTTGAAGATAAATGGAAGGATATGCTGGAACCGGGAACTCCTGTGCCGACAAAACCTCAGACCGATGAAAAACTGATTTATACAAAAGTCGGGGTATACGAAGGAGCTGGTTACACTAAAAAGGGAATTTATCGCCCGACTACGGAATGCCGGATGAGAATCAATGAGGCACCTGTGTTCTGTCCCGTATGCCAGCGCTCCTTGGAACGGACGATTCGTTTTTATACAGAGTAATAATTTCTAAATCTATGGGTTATGCTTCAATTTACACCACTTCAAACCACAGACAAAGACTATTCTTTTGTAGAAAACCTGTTGCATGAGTCTTTCCCTGAAGCGGAGCGGAGGGATGATGTAGCACAACGAGATAATGTGGATAACTGTGCAGCCTTTACTTGCTACTTGATTTCAGATGATGAACTTCTGGTCGGACTTATTACAGTGTGGAAGTTTGCCGGCTTTTCTTATGTGGAGCATCTGGCTACTTCTCCATCTGTGCGCAATAAAGGATATGGACGGAAAATCATGGAAGTCCTTCAGCAGCAATTCCCGGGAGTCATTATTCTGGAAGTGGAGAAACCGGTGGACGAATGGAGTCGCCGGCGTATCGGTTTTTATCAGCGGTGCGGATTCAGTTTATGCGAAAAAGAGTATGTACAGCCTTCGTACCGAAAGGGAGGAGAAACACTTCCCATGTTCCTGATGTATGCAGGAACAGAAACGATAGACAAAGAATTTGAATCTATACGGGATGAAATTTACCGTAAGGTATATGGCGTAGAATCTGTATAATATACAAAAAACGCGGAAACTAGATTGGTTTGATATATCAGTTTCCGCGTTTTTTTATGGGAGGATTATTGCCAGCCTCCTCCTAAGGCCTTGTATAAATTAACCATTGTAATCTGTTTGTCACGTACAGCATTGCTCAATCCGATTTGGGCATCCAGATAACCTCGCTGTGCGTCCAGCAAATCCATGTAACCAATTACTCCGTTGATATATTGCAGCTGAGCCAAATCAAGTGTAATTTTCGAAGACTGCTCCAGTCGCAAGCGGGTTTCATAGATTTCTTTTACCTTATTATATTCTGCTATGGCATTGTACGCATCCTTGAAAGCGTTCAGTACCACTTTCTCGTATGCGTAGGCAGCTTGTTCACAGGCAGCTTTCTTTGCTTTCAGCATGGCCCGGTTTTTTCCCATGGCGAAAATAGGCTGAAGAATGGTTCCCGCCAATAGGTAATGGGGCGATTTGAACAGATGAGAAAGCTCTTCATTTTCTGAATCATGGCTGGCTGTTAGTGTCAGTTTGGGAAACATATTGGTATAAGCAATTCCTACGGCTGCATTGGCAGCAATGACGGCCTGTTCAGCCTGACGTACATCCGGCCGACGCTCCAGCAAGGAAGAGGGGAGTCCCACGGGTAAGGAAGCTGCATGAATTACATCTTCAGGCAGGACTGTTCTTTTTATGTCGTGGGGATATTCTCCAGCTAAGAAGGCTATTTCATTTTGTTTCAATGTAATTTTCTTTTCCAGATCGGGAACCAAAGTGGCTGTTCTTGCCAATTCCACCTGTGCCTGGCGGAAGGCTGTTTCTGAAGTCAGTCCTCCTTCATAGCGGATACGTGCGAGGTGCAGACTTTCCCGGCGGGCATCTACTGTCTTTTTCACGATAGACAGCTCATTGTCGAGAGCCACCAGTTCAAAGTAGGATTGTGCCACTTGTGCCACCAGACTCATTTTCAAGGCCCGCTGATTCTCAATGGAGCCCATAAACTCGGCCATACTTTTGTCTTTGGCCCAGCGAAGGTTTCCCCACAGGTCGATTTCCCATGTAACTCCCAGTTTTATATCATACTGGTCGTCTGATTTATAGTGCCCGCCTCCGTGGTCTTCGCCTTCTTGTTCTGCATAGAACTTAAGTCCGACTTGAGGGAAGAGGTTTGCATAATCAATACGTTTCATGGCAGCCAGTTCCTTGACTTTTGCTGCTGCAATCAGCATATCCTTGTTGTTGTCCAAGGTCTTTTGGATGAGTTGCTGAAGGATTGTGTCCGTATAAAGCTGTTCCCAGGGATAGTCACCAATAGATACGGTATCTACGCTTGTGCTGTCGAGGGTAGAGGGCAAATCTATCTGAGGACGGGTGTATTGTTTCCCGATTTTGCAGCCTCCCATCAGGAGGGCTGCTACGGGAATCACCAAAATTTTATATAGTTGATTTTTCAGTTTCATAAGCTACATCTGTAAGGTTTACTGTTTCGCTTTAATTTTGTGGGTAGCTTTGTAAATCATTACAAAGAAGAACGGCACGAGCAAGATACCTACGGTAACAGCTACTATCATTCCGAAGAATACACCGGTACCGATGGCTTGTCGGCTGGCTGACCCCGGACCTGAGGCAATCACCATTGGAAGCATACCCAGGATGAAGGCCAGTGAGGTCATCAAGATGGGGCGGAAACGCAGGCTGGCTGCATGAAGAGCAGATTCTACGATATCACGTCCTTTATCGACTTCGTCTTTGGCGAATTCCACAATCAAAATGGCGTTCTTCGCGGCAAGACCGATAAGCATTACCAGACCAATCTGAAAATAGGTGTCATTTTCCAAACCGCAGAGGGTAATACCCGCATACGCTCCTAAAACGGCTACCGGAAGTGAAATCAATACGGCGATAGGCACTGTCCAGCTTTCATAAAGGGCTGCCAGGAACAGGAAGACGAACAGGAATACCAGCGCCAGGATGAGTCCGGTTTGTCCGCCGGCTTTCTTTTCCTGATAGGACAGACCGCTCCATTCAACACCGATATTGTCGGGTAATTTTTCGCGTGCAATCTGTTCCAGCGTTTCCATTACCTGACCGGAGCTTGCTCCATTGGCTGTGGTTCCTCGGATAACGGCTGTATTAAACATGTTAAAGCGTCTGATACTTCCCGGTCCGGTTGTATAATCAGTAGTTCCAAGGGCTGTCAGCGGAATCATGTCACCATCAGATCCTCTTACAAAGAACAGACCGATATTGTCGCGTTGCTGACGATACGGAGCTTCTGCCTGAATGTATACACGGTAGATACGGTTGAACATGTTAAAGTCATTCACGTAAACAGAGCCGGTGTAAGCTTTCATGGTAGAGAATACATCTGCCATCGGAACACCTGCTAACTTAACCTTATCACGGTCTACATCGAAATACAACTGAGGAATTTCTGCCTGAAGTGATGAAGACAATCCTGCAATTTCTTTCCGTTGTGAAGCGTAATACATCAGCGTATCCGTAGCTCTTACCAAATCGTCATACGTTGCATCGCCACGGGCTTCCAGCTGCATTTCAAAACCACCGGCAGTACCAAGTCCGGGAATTACCGGAGGAGTAGAAAGATACACTTTACTTTCCGGGTATTTTTCCAGCTCTTTCTGTATGCGGTCCATTACTTCGTCAATGGTCGTGTTGTCACGTTCCTTCCATTCTTTCAGGATGACGGTCAACTGGCTTCTGGCCTGGCTGGTACCTACACGTGGACTGCTACCTGTTACATTCTGTACGTATTCCACTGCCGGGTCTTTCATGATGAAGTCGATTGCTCTGTCAGTTATGACACGTGTTCTTTCCAAAGTGGCTGTTTCCGGAAGTTCCAGTTCCACGGTGAAATATCCCTGGTCTTCTATCGGAAGGAAGCTGGTCGGAACAAGGCGATGGAATACATAGATGAAAACCAATACCATTCCAAAGCCTGCCATTATACGGCGCGGGTGTTTGACAACATGCTTGATATAAATAATGTATTTATTGTTTCCGATAGCCAGCCATTCATTAATTAGTCTGAACACCTTGTTCTTGGGTTTGTTCGGATCAACTGGTTTCAGGATGAGTGAACACATTACCGGACTCAAGGTCAGCGCCACAACCGTAGACAGAAGCACAGATACTACGATGGTAATAGTAAACTGGCGATAAAGCTGTCCGGTGATACCCGACAGAAAACTTACGGGAACGAATACTGCCGCCAACACAAGT
>ENA-USUG01006939-USUG01006939.1-human-gut-metagenome-genome-assembly--contig:-NODE-6939-length-11449-cov-4.865547_pt1 | contig 11449 bp, 8 predicted proteins | sample MGYA00250059_ERZ773394 | MGnify/ENA primary metagenome ERZ773394 (study PRJEB29103, sample SAMN06111957) | human gut metagenome | biome: human gut; feature: ankylosing spondylitis patient; material... | reverse complement strand
AACCGCATTTCAGCTTGTGAATATGGGTGTTGATCTCGTCAATGTCCATGCCTGCCGCCCCCTTTCTTATGCGTTGCATTCGCATTTTGATGTGCAAGACATCCTTCTGCCGCGCATCTGAAGCAAATCTGTCAAGTACAAATGTAAGAAAAGTGCGCCTTGGAATGTATTTCTCACAAAGCGCACCTTTTCACTGCTTTTCATGCATCTACGATACATGAAAAAGTAGTTGTTTATTTACTACCTACTGATTTAATCTGCGAAGCCAAACTTGCTTCAAGTCGAATATCTACGATTACGACAGCCTACTGCTGTGCCTCCAGAAGTTCGATTCCCTTCTTGATACGGCGGATGGACTCCTCCTTGCCAAGCACTTCCATGATCTCGGTCGCGCCTGCCGGCGTCATCTGCTTGCCGGATACAGCGGTACGGATCGGCCACATTACAAAGCCGGTCTTAACGCCCTCTTTGGATACATACTCGGACAGCGCCGCGTACAGGGCGTCGTTGGAGTAATCTTCCTGTGCTTCCAGAATCGGCAGAACATCTTTTAATACCTTTAAGGATGTCTCCAGATTGGTCTTCATCTTCTTGTGAACATACATCTGCGGATCATACTCCGGCAGTGTCTCAAAGAAATCGATGTGTCCCTCGATATCCGGGAAAATCTCGATTCTCGTCTTAACCATCGCCGCGATCTTCTTCAGATCCAGATCCTTGGTGATTACTTTCTTGATGTACGGCTCTGCCATCTCATAGAACTTATCAAAATCCATCGCCTTGATGTACTCGCCGTTCATCCATTTCAGTTTTACCATATCGAAAACAGCCGGAGATTTGCTGATATTCTTGTAGTTGAACTCTTTTACCAGCTCGTCTAAGGAGAAAATCTCCTGATTATTTTCCGGTGACCAGCCAAGCAGGGCAACGAAGTTGACAACTGCCTCGGAAACGAAGCCCTGATCGATCAGATCCTGATAGGAAGAATGACCGCTTCGCTTGCTCAGCTTCTTGTGCTCCTCGTTCGTGATGGTCGGGCAGTGCACATAAACCGGAACCTTCCATCCGAATGCGTCGTACAGACGGTTGTACTTCGGTGAAGAAGACAGGTACTCGTTACCGCGGACTACATGGGTGATCTGCTGTAAATGATCGTCCACCACATTTGCGAAATTGTAGGTCGGGAATCCATCCGATTTGATTAAAACCATATCATCCAGCTCGGAGTTATCTACGGAAATATCCCCGTAAATCTCATCGTGGAAGGTAGTCTTTCCCTCGGTCGGGTTGTTCTGACGGATGACAAACGGCTTTCCTGCCTTTAAGTTTGCCTCTACCTCTTCCTTGGAAAGGTGCAGGCAGTGCTTATCATAGGTCATGATCTCTTCGCCGTTTACTTCTCTCTTTAAGCTGTTTAAGCGTTCCTGATCGCAGAAACAGTAATAAGCTTCGCCTTTATCGATCAGCTTCTTCGCATATTCCATGTAGATGCCCTGTTTCTGACGGTCGCTCTGTACATACGGGCCAACCGGACCTCCGATGTCCGGACCTTCGTCATGCTTCAGTCCGGTATCGCGCATCGTATTGTAAATGATCTCGGTCGCGCCTTCAACGAAACGCTCCTGATCGGTATCCTCGATTCGCAGGATAAAATCGCCGCCCTCATGTTTTGCAATCAGGTATGCGTATAATGCAGTTCTTAAGTTTCCTACATGCATTTTGCCTGTCGGGCTCGGTGCGTATCTGGTTCTGATCTTTGTCATACTTTTCACACGGCTGTCTGGAAGCTTATGTTCCAAACAGTTTTTCCTTTCCTAGAAATAATTAAAATATTGGAATTATAAAATAAAGTAACTGTTCCGTAAGTCTGCGCATTTACTGCGCTGACCATACGAAAACATGGGCCAGCAGGCAGGTAATTTATATCACGCCTTCATATTCAGCAGATGGCACGCCAGCTGGAAATAAATCATCAGGCTGCACGCATCCACGATCGTCGTGATCATCGGCGACGCCATGATCGCCGGGTCGAGGTGGATCGTCTTCGCCGCAATCGGAAGCACACATCCGATCGTCTTCGCGATGATAACCGTGCAGAACAGGCTGATAACTACCGTCAGGCAGATGAGTACCTGCCCCGGATACTGGATCATCAGGCGCACGAAATTGACAAGCGCCAGAGAAAGTCCACAGAGCATTCCCACGCGGATTTCTTTCCACATAACTTTCAGAATATCCGCCGGTTCTACCTCGCCGACCGCCATACCACGGATTATCATCGTGCTCGCCTGGCTGCCGGAGTTTCCGCCCGTATCCATCAGCATCGGAATAAACGTAACCAAAAGCGGAATTACCGAAAAGGCATTCTCATATTTTAACAAAATACCGCCGGTCACCATACTGCTCAACATCAGGATCATCAGCCACGGAATACGGTTTCTCGCGAGCTGGAACACGCCCGTCTTCAGGTACGGCTTCTCACTCGGCAGCATCGCCGCCATCTTCTCGAAGTCCTCCGTCGCCTCCTGCTCCATGACATCCATGACATCATCGACCGTGATGATGCCGACCAGACGGTCTTCGCCGTCCACAACCGGTAAACTCAAGAGGTTGTACTCATTGAACGTCTCCACAACCTTTTCCTGGTCTTCCGTCGTATACGCCTTGATCACATGCGGATCCATGATATCGCCCATGAGCGCCGCATAATCATTCATCAGAAGATCCTTGACCGTCACAACGCCCTCTAAGCGGCGTTTTTCATCCATGACGTAGCAGGTGTAAATCGTCTCCTTGTCCACACCATATTTCCGGATATAATCAAATGCCTGCTCCACCGTCATATTTTTCTTGAGTCCCACGTACTCCGCCGTCATGACACTTCCGGCGCTGTTTTCCGGGTAATTGAGGAACTGGTTGATCAGTTTTCTCGTATCCGGGCTGGAGTTCTGAAGTACACGCCGCACGATCGTCGCCGGCAGCTCCTCCAGCATATCCACCGCATCATCGACATACAGGTCGTCAATGATGGCACGTAGCTCATTATCCGTGATACTGGTAATGATGTGCTGCTGCTGTTCGACTTCCAGGCAGGCAAACACCTCCGATGCCAGCTCTTTCGGCAGCATACGGAATACAACAACTGTCTTTTCTGAATCCAATTCTTCGATAAATGAGGCAATATCCACCTCATTCATCTCGACCAGCTGGCTTTTCAGCTCCCGGTACTTCTTCCCGGACAGCAGAGCCAGCAGCTCTTCTTTCTTCTCTTCTTCTAACATTCCCGTCTCCTTCCAAAATATTGTCATTTTGGAAATCGGACAGGCTGCTCACTTCCTGCTCCTGCACACAGGCAGAATGCCGGAAACTTATCCACAGATGCGGCAGTGTACACAAGGAATCCGCTGTTTGCAGCTGTCATTCCTGCAAATGCATGTGTACGCTGCCTTCGGTTCTGGGTAGCTGCCGTCTGATTCCGCCTTATGACTCCGGCTTTCCATTGTGTTCACTCCTCTCCTGATTTTCTCGCATGAAAACATCCGGCAGATTGATGCTCGATACCGGATGTCTCTTTTTATTATAATAATTGAATGAAAAAATAGCAATCTTTTTATCGAAGTTATCCAAAAAAACGTTATTAAAAAGTAATTGTTCACGGGTAGACACTTTGGGAACCGAAAATGCCGCTCAGATACCACCACGGCGGCAGCAGCTTTCGCACACCCGCGGCTCCCGGCAAAAAGAGCGAAGCGTCAAAAAAGATCGGACAGAGCAGGAGGCTCGCAAGGATAAACACCGGAATCAGCGCCGCCAGAAATCCCGGCTTCCGGCAGACTGCCAGGCATCCAAAGGCATATATAGTCACGAAAACTAGATAAAAAAGCAGCTTTCCCGCCTCTAAAAGCGGCTCTGCCCCATTTCCCGACGCCAGAAGTGCCGCATAGGCCGAAATGGATGCTAAAAATACAAACGCCGCGATCTCCGCCGTCTGCAGCAGCCACCGCTCCCGGCTCCGGACCGCCGCATAAAGTCCGCGCTCTGCATCCTCGCCCGCCATGACAGCTGCCGCCAGCCCCATAATAAAAAGGAATACCGCAGTCAGCCCGCGCACCGGAAAGACCACCTTCATAGCCCCTGTCTGCAGTGCCGTTCCTCCCTGTAAGGTCTGATAATCAAAGGTAAAGGTGCTTCCGTTGCTGCGGTATTTTTCATAGAGTTCCAGCAGCATGCCGCACGCCTTTTCCCGCGCCTCCGTCGTCTGGCAGCGTGCCATCACCGTCTGGAATGCCGCTCCATTTTTCCCATAGTCCGCCATCAGTTCCCGCCCATACACCTCGAACAGTTCAGAAAATATCTTTTCTGATATAATTTTCTCTGCCACTGTGGACGGCGACACCAGCACGCGGACCGCACGGGTATAATGCCCCTCGTCCAGCCGTTCTTTTAATCCCTCTGGAAACAGGTAGGCGCACTCCGCCCGTCCGGTAATAACCGCCTCCTTTGCCTCTTCCTCCGTCCCGCACGGATAAAAGAAAAATGAACTGCTCTCTTCCGATTCCAGTCTTTCTGCAAGCGCCTGATTCCACGCATCCGTTCCCGGGCAGAGCGCCACCGCGATCCGCCCGGAATCCCGTTTTTCCACCTGATGGAGCGCGCCCATTCCCAATGGAAAGATCAGAAGAAACAGGAGGAACACCGGGCGGTAAAGAGCCCGCCGCAGCGTCATTCCAAACATACAGAACCACCACGCCAGCTTCCGCATCCGTCAATCCCTCCTTTTTCCGGCGGCAAGCGCCAGTGCAAAGCATGCCAATGCCGCCGCAGCCAGTTTCCACAGCACCGGAACCGCCCCTGTCTCCTCGCCCGAAGCAATAAAGCGGATTCCATCCATCCAAAGCGCCGTCACCGTCATATTTCCGACTTTCTGAACCAGCTCCGGCAGAAAGACGGACGGGATGATGCCGCCCGCCAGAAAGAGAAATACCACATTAACCGCAAACAACGTCAAAATCGCCGCTGCCGAACTTCTGCACACCTCATAAAACAGCAGAATCCACGCCGAAACTGCCGCGCAGGTCAGCCCCCACGCCGCCAGTTCTTCCCGCCCCGCCAGCGCATATCCCTTCTGCACCGCCCAGCCATAGCCGCCCGCCGTGACTGCCATCAGAAGAAGCGTCAGGCAGAAGCATTTGCAGAAAAACGGATACCACCGCCGGATCCCGATGCGCCGAAGCCCCTGTTCCAGCGCCTCCGTCTGGGGAGCCAGAAACGGTGCTGCCGGGATTCCGGTAAGAATCATCAGAAATACAATCCCCGAAATTCCATAAAAGACCGCCGTCGATACATCCCCCGCAGCGCTGACCGTTTTCTTCCGGAAAAGTGCCTCGCGGTTCATCGCATATTTTAAAAAGATACGGTTCAAATCCTGTTCAGACACCGAAATCTGTTCCGGCACTCCCTGGATATTTAAACATTCATTTGCCGCATAGATCGCCGCCTGCGAAGTGCCAAGCATCGAACTGCCCGACTCTGCCAGCTCCCGGAAAATAGCTTCTTCCAGCCCGCTCTCATCCGGAAACCAGATCGTGGCGGGCTGGTTCGTTCCGTCCAAAATGCCGCGCGCCATGCCGGACGGCACCTCGAAAACCGCTTGAAGCTCCCCGCTTTTCATCTTTTGGAACGCTTCATCGTGTTCCAGATATGAAAAGTCGCAGAGACTTTCCACGCTGTCCAGCGAGGCAATCATTTTGGTTATCTTTTCCGAAAGCGCATCGTCCTCCGGAAGCACCACGCCCACCTCAATTTTCTTTAAAGATGTTTCCCCATATAAAACCTTAGACGCCGAAAATGCCGCCATGCCGACGAGCAGCACCATCACCGCCAGCCCTGCCAGAAAATACGGCAGCTGGCGGAGCAGGCGCTTTCCGGTCAGCAGCAGATATATCATATATGTTCGCATTTTCCGCCGCCTATGACATGACTTTCAGGAGAATTGCGAACAGGTTGCCTGTTATCTCCGTTGTGACCTGGTTATAATCCTCCTCGGAGGAAGCCAGCACATCAAATGGAACGCCGTCCGGCTGCACGATCTCATCCTCCAGCGGGTTGACATAATAGGAACCGGCAAATTCAACATAAGAACTGCTTCCATTTAACAATGTAGTTTCCAGACGCAGGGAATCCATATCGATATGGACGCTCTCGCCCTTTGAAAGGTCGCTGACCGCGCCATTCGCCGTGAGCGACGCCTGAGACGCACCGTTACTCTGCAAATCCAGCTTTACCTCATAGCTGCCGTCCGCGATCTGATAATCGCCATCCAGGATAAACTGGTATTTCTCTTCGTCATCTTCCAGGGTCGCAATTACCTGACCACTCCAGCTCTTTCCAGCCTCGTAAGCGCCTGTTTTATCCAGGGAAACCGTGATAATCTGACCGTCCGAATCCTCAATATTTAACGCCCCATTCACATTCGACAGCATGTTGTAACCGCCGCCAAAGGAAACATCGCCGTAAAGACGGACATTTTCTTTCTCAACCGTTGCATCCGTCTCATAGGAAAATCCAGCCATTTTGCCGTCTTTTCTCACATAGACATCCATCGTCACATCCCCGATGGTATTTTCCATTTCCTCTACCAGATTGTCCAGCACCGCTTCCGCCTGCGCCCAGAGTTCCTTCTGCTGTTCCTCCGGATCCACGCTCTCTCCTTCCCCGTCCGCTGCATAGATGCTGTTTGCGTCGCCTGCCAGTTCCAGATAGCGCACCACATCCTGTTTGAGCGTCTCATCATTCAGGAAAAATTCTCTCGTCGTCTTTGCAAAGCGAATCAGCGCATCCTTCGGCAGAGTCACATGGTAACCGCGGCAGTTCTCGCTCTGTCCGTCGATGGTAAACTCTTTTTTGTCATTCTTAGTGACGGTCATAGCCGCTTTGAGGTCATCAATCGCCTTGCTTCCCTCTTTGTAGCGGTTCCAGAGTGCTTTCAGATCCAGCATCGGCTCCTCGTCCAAAAGCGCTTCCTTGTACTGTCCCAGATAATTTGCCAGCCCCTCAATATCAATCCCCTGCTCTTCGAGCTTCTGCGCCGCATACGGAGAATTAATGAGCTGTCCTTCCAGATCATTGGCATAGTCAAGGGTAAACATACGGCTGGAAAGTACCGGAATCGCCGCCATGATCTGTGTATCATCCATGTAAAGCTGTGCGTCCGCCAATTCTCCTCCGCCATACTGCAAGGAAAGATTTAGCAGCTGCCGTCCGCTGTCCACATCGCGCTTCACATCCAGACCGATGCCCGCACCGCTCATCTGGTTCAGGGATTCATCGGAAATACCTGTCATACTTAACTCCATCCCCGTCTGCGCGGATCCCTTCTGTAAAAGGTCTTCCAGCTCTTTCGTCCCAAAGATCTCCTCAGACGGATTTAACTGCCCTTCCGCCGTGATGCTCTTGAACGCATCGATCACTGTGTCCTTTGGGTCTGCCTGATGGCTGAGCATCACACCGCCGCCGACCACGACCACCGCTGCGGCTGCTCCGGCTGAAATGAGCCATTTCTTCCTGCCAGAACCATTTCCGCCCATTCTGCCACCGTCACTGCCGCCTGCAGCATTTCCACCGATTCCGCCGCCAGCACCAGCAGATCCGCCTGCACTGGTTCCATCCGCTGTGTCAGATGCGGCCGTAAGCGCCTGCGCCGCTGCCTCTGCCGGGTTTAGCGGGGTTGAATTGCATGACATGTTTGCATTGTTTGTATTGTTTGCATTATTTCCCTCTTCCATCTTGTACCTCCTCCTGTTTTCTCACTCTTAAAACGTTACTGTTCACGCATACGTGCCCAGTAACCTTAAAACCTCTGTATCAGCTCCCGCGCCGAAAGCCCTGCCTCCGTCGGAACCAGCACACCGTCCTTTAATACATAAAGGGTTGTACACGCCCCTATCTCTCCCATCTCATGGGACGTTAAAAGAACTGTCCCCCCTGCTTTCACATAGCTCCTGATATAAGTCAGGATCTGCTCCTTTGCCTCCAGGTCAAGCGCTGCCCCCGGTTCATCGAGAATCAGGATATCCGCGCGCCCGGAGAGTGCCGCCGCGATGCTCAGCCTCTTTTTCTCTCCGCCGGAAAGCCGTCCCGCCTGCGTTTTCAAGAATCGGTCCACGCCCAGCACACGACCGACGCCGCATTCCAGATCCCGCTCCATCTCCCGCCGTTCCCCCCGGAACCAGAGACGGTAATTATCAAATGCCGTCAGCTCCGGGATCAATGGATTTTCCTGAGGCACATAGGCAATTTTTTCTTCTAATAGACGATATCTTCCAAGCGCCTCCTGCCCGTCAATCCAAATACTCCCCCGATCCGGCTTGCGGATCCCCGCGAGGATCGAGAGCAGCGTCGTCTTGCCGCATCCATTTCCGCCGACAATCCCGATGCATTCCCCTGGATTTGCCCGAAAAGAGACATCTTTTAGGATCGTCCTTCCGCGGTACCGTTTTTCTATCCCTGTTACCTCTAACATATTTTTCCTCTTTGTAAAGTAAAAAGGAACACCGCAAAGCAGAAGCGAACCGCTTCTCTGCCTTGCAGCATTCCTTACTTTATCTGGTCTGCGCCGCAGTGATGCAGGCACATTGATTTTATGATGGATGATTGCAGCACATCGTGTGCATTTGCAATCTATTTATTATTTATTTTCAGCCAGATCGCCTGGTTTCATGCTCAGGTTGATACGACCCATCTTATCGACCTCGATTACCTTTACAGTAACTTCATCGCCGATGTTGACAACATCCTCTACCTTCGCTACGCGCTTGTCCGAAAGCTTGGAAATATGAACCATACCATCTTTGTTCGGAGCCAGCTCTACGAATGCACCAAAATTCATGATACGGACAACGGTACCTGTCAGAATCTGACCCGGCTCGATGTCGGTCACGATGCCCTTGATGATGGAAACTGCCTTGTCGATCATTGCCTGATCGGTGCCGCATACAGATACACTTCCGTCATCCTCGATATCGATCTTAACGCCGGTCTGCTCGATGATCTTGTTGATTACCTTGCCCTGTTTACCGACTACATCACCGATCTTCTGCGGATCGATGGAGATCTGAACGATCTTCGGAGCATACTGGCTGACGGTCTTTCTCGGCTCGGAGATAACCGGCGCCATAACTTCATCCAGAATGTAGAGTCTTGCCTCTCTCGTCTTAGCGATTGCCTCCTCGATGATCGGGCGGGTCAGACCGTGGATCTTGATATCCATCTGGATGGAAGTAATACCCTTGTGAGTGCCGCCTACCTTGAAGTCCATATCGCCGAAGAAGTCTTCCAGACCCTGGATATCGGTCAGAACGATGTAATCATCATCGGTGTCGCCTGTTACCAGACCGCAGGAAATACCAGCTACCGGAGCTTTGATCGGTACACCTGCTGCCATCAGGGACAGAGTGGATGCACAGATACTTGCCTGGGAGGTAGAACCATTGGATTCCATCGTCTCAGATACGGTACGGATTGCATACGGGAACTCTTCCGCAGTCGGAAGTACCGGCACAAGCGCACGCTCCGCCAACGCACCATGACCGATCTCACGGCGTCCCGGTCCTCTGGACGGTTTGGTTTCGCCTACGGAGTAGGACGGGAAGTTATAATGGTGCATATATCTCTTGGATGTCTCGTTCTCATCCAGTCCGTCGATCTTCTGTGCCTCGGACAGCGGAGCCAGTGTACAGATATTTAAAATCTGTGTCTGTCCACGGGTGAACATACCGGAACCGTGTACACGCGGCAGAATGTCGATCTCTGCTGCCAGCGGACGGATCTCGGTGATACCGCGGCCATCCGGACGCTTGTGATCTTTGAGGATCATCTTGCGGACAGTCTTCTTCTGGTACTGATATACAGCCTCACCCAGAACAGCCAGCCACTCCTCGTTATCAGCGAATGCCTCTTCCAGGCGCTCGGTGATTGCGCGGATATTCTCTTCTCTCTTCTGTTTCTCGTCTGTAAATACAGCCTCTTCCATCTCTTCCTGCGGAACCAGCTCACGAATCGCTGCAAACAGCTCTTCCGGAACTGCACAGCTCTCGTAGGAATGTTTCGGCTTGCCGCACTCTGCTACGATGGTGTCGATGAATTTGATGATCTCCTGGTTTACTTCGTGTGCCTTGAAGATCGCGTCGATCATGATGTTCTCCGGAACTTCCTTTGCGCCAGCCTCGATCATGATAACCTTCTCGCGGGTGGAAGCAACGGTCAGAGCCATATCAGATACTTTCTTCTGTGCGTTGGTCGGGTTTACGATAAACTCCCAGGAAGGGGAATACCGTTAAATGTATTATTTTTCACCATGGAATAAATAGCCATATCCTGAAAATACAGCTTATCTCCCACCTGGATCTTGTGATCAAAGGAATAGTCCCCGATCACATCTCCTGCCAGACAGGTGCAGGAGGAAAGGCGGTAGGTAAACTCCTTTTCTCCTGAAACTCCGCTGTCCTTTAATGGCGGTCTGTATGGCATTTCCAGCACATCCGGCATATGGCAGGCAGCAGAAGCGTCAAGGATCAGCACAGAAAGTCCATTTTCCACAATATCCATTACCTCTGTCACCAGATAACCTGCATTTAATGCAATGGCTTCTCCCGGCTCCAGATACACCTCCACTCCATAAGTGTCTCTTATATGTCTGATGCATTTTATAAGCAGTTTTCTGTCATAGTCATCTCTTGTAATATGATGACCACCACCCATATTCAGCCATTTTATCTTAGAAAGCCATGGGCCGAACTTTTCTTCCACTGCTTCCAGGGTTTTTGCCAGATCATCTGCGTTCTGCTCGCAGAGTGTATGAAAATGAAGTCCGTCCAGAACACCAAAAAGCTCTGGTTCTGTCTTTATCTCCCGCTCAAACACCTCTTTTGTTACACCCAGGCGTGATCCTGGGGCACAGGGATCATATATAGCATGATCCCCTTGTGTGGAACACTCCGGATTGATGCGCAGTCCCAGGCTTTTTCCTGAAACTGCGTCCTTGTGGCGGCGAAGCTGGGCGAAGGAATTAAAGATAATATGGTCACATATCTGTCCCAGTTCTTTCATATCTGCGTCCTTATAAGCCGGTGCAAATACATGGTTTTCCTTCCCCATCTCCTCTTTTCCCAGTCTTGCCTCATACAGACCACTGGCTGTAGTGCCATCTAAATACTGCCCGATCATGGGATATTCATAGAAGCAGGAAAATGCCTTCTGGGCCAACAGGATCTTACAACCTGCTTTTTCCTTTACTTCTTTTAATATGCTTAAATTCTCTTTTAATTTTTCCTCATCGATCACATAACAGGGAGTGGGTAGCTGATCCATTCTCATCTTTTGGTTCTCCCTATTCTACGATCTGAGGATCTTCGCATACCTGCCATGGAAGTCCCCACTTATTTAACGCATC
>ENA-USUG01006927-USUG01006927.1-human-gut-metagenome-genome-assembly--contig:-NODE-6927-length-11475-cov-47.841727_pt1 | contig 11475 bp, 10 predicted proteins | sample MGYA00250059_ERZ773394 | MGnify/ENA primary metagenome ERZ773394 (study PRJEB29103, sample SAMN06111957) | human gut metagenome | biome: human gut; feature: ankylosing spondylitis patient; material... | reverse complement strand
GTAGAATAAGCGAGTTTAATCCCCTCCGCTGCCACGTCGATTTTGGTAACGGGTACGAGTGTGCCCGTCAACTTCTCTCCCCGTGCATACGCCGTCTTTCCCTCGACAATATCGGCAGCCGTGGCCGTAGCGTCGGCCGTCATCTCCGCAAGCGTGGGGCACGTAGGGCACTGCTTCGACGGTTGCCCAGCCTGTATCAATCCCAATCTTCCTAAACTCATGGCTAAATCATTTTAGTAACACGGAAGGAACCAGATACCGGATAAAAAAATGTACCTTTCGAGATATAAAAACATTCTATTGTCCCAACTGTACTATATACATTAGATATAGTTCCGTTCATATCAAATTCGAGTTCGGCAATGCCGTTAGTGCCGGACTCGGTAAATATCCGGTATATCCCCGACTCCGTAATTTCGAAGTTTTCACTTTCATCTAACGTAATGTTCCCGCCGGGCTGCAAAACCCCGATAGGGTTTAGATTCGAATCTAAGGGTAGTTTGATATTTTCCATAATTTATACATATAAAAAGGGAAGTGCATGAAACGGTAATTCCTGCCGGAGCAGAAACTCCTTCTACAATTCCTGCCGGAGCAGAAAAAAATAGATAATACACCTCCCGTTATTTAACAAACCTGTTTTTCCCATATAAAGTAGCATTATAGAACAATCCCAGTTTTTGAGTATAACCCATTCTTCCGCAGAAGGCCGTCATACAGCCTTTTATCCATTTTTCATAATTAGTCACCGATAAGTCTTTTATAGCTAAACACAATCCCAAAGTGAGACTGACAAAGTTAGCATGTCCTTCATCATGTGACATCTTCATCTTTCCTCCGGAACAAACCATTTCAGCACTCGTTCCGCTCGAATCGAAAAATTTTTGAGGAGGCACGACCTCCCAATCGTGTTCACTTTTTTGATTACGCATGTATATAAATCTGCGCATAATGCTTTCCATCGAGTAAGGTATCCTGATCCATTCCCCATGATATTCTCCTACAATTAAATCCGAGAGTGCGACTGGTTTTATTCTAGATTGTGTCCAAAAAGGAAGCCCTTTCATTTCGTATCTATAATAACCGTTCAGAAATTCTCCTTTATTGGGATAACAATGAGACAAGTCATCTCCTGTTTTAAAGAAATCATAAACCGTAACCCATTTTCTGTGGCTGGTAGATTTACGTGCCATATTTTTACTCTTCCATCGGTTCAGGCACAAATAAATATTTTCTTTCTCTCTATTGATAAAATCCCAGCCTTGCGACATTCGAAACTCCACATAGCAATTTTTTATAGTATTAGATTCACGGCTACCGTATACTTCGCTCACATCGTCGTTAGGTAAACTCACGAATCTTAGTTCGACCTCCGGCAATAATTCCTCTCCATGAACAGGAAACTCACAGATTGTATCGCCCCATTCGATCCCATTCCAATCCATAGATATAAGACTAGGTTTTTCTACTGATACGGAAATCCCTCCAAAATTAGTGAAGATATATTCTCCTGCTTGGGGGGCGATATAAAAATAAGTCTTACTTTCACCCGCTAGAACATCAGGAACAAATGTTCCCGGGTTGTCGATCATGTTCACAGCTCCGACAGCCCTGTTGGTATCTAGCCAGCGGTTCCCGTCGAACATCCAAACGCTCAATGTTTCCCCGTTGGTGAAAAACCAGTCCCTTTGCGCCATCGGATTATCCCGCATGGCATCTTCCAGCCTGTTATAAAAACCGATATATTTCCCGGCTCGATTGCATTTGAATATTCTACACATGTCGATTTATATAGATAATTGTTTCATTTCCGTTAGTATCAATTCTTCGGTAGCTTTTGCCATGTCATATTGTTGTAAACTCATCAGTACTTCTTTGGCTGTTATATATACCATGAGCATTTCCAGCCCTTGTGGAATATTTATTTCAGAGTTCGTTATTTCAGGTATGGGAACATATCTTTTTTCCGTGCATTTGGGCATTCTTACATAAGAAGGGACAGAATACCATTCTAAAATGAGCCCTTTTTCACTGTTAACCACCGCACATATGGGGAAATTTATGCCACCTCGTGTAACAGGATTTTTTTGTAGCAGATAACTTTCACTTTCCTCTGTTATGCTATTATTTACCCTACGTTTCCAAAGTTCCATTTTAAAAGAAAAAAGACGCAGGAAATCGGAGGGGAGTAACACATATCCACTCCCGTCTCCATATATTTCTACATTTCCCGGTATATCTTTGTGAGGCAAATATCTCAGTGGAGAAGCCAGTAAAGTCTCTTTTGCGCAGGACTCCGCAAGGCTGTTTACCCTGTCATCTATGGGCATGTCGTTATATGAAATTTCGACGGTCGACGGAATGACTTCATCGATAACGACCTTGACCAGATAAGATAATCGGGATATTTGCATGGGGTTATTTTAGATTAGGGAATGAAATGTTCAATTCTTCGGCTGCCGAGTTGATTTCTTCCGGCGTTTTAGCGATAATTCCCTCACCTTTCAGATATTCGACAGCTTCTTGAAACGATTTTACAGACTCTATTTTTACCCTTCTGTCTTCCTTCTCTTTTACAGGTTCTTCCTCGACAGCATCTAAAAATATAATGTTGTTGAACTCCTTAGAAGACTCTATCGCTTTCTGCACATTTTTGTCTTTGGTCGAGAAAAATCCGCCTGTGAATTTATTCCCTCTGAACTCAATGCGTACCGATTTACCTTTCACGGTTATCGGCATGCTCAGGTAAGTCTGGGTTTTATATACTTTCAACATAACTTCTATGATTTATGGGGAGTATCTTTCATCGATACTCCCCTTGTTTGTTTTTTATTCAGCTTTCGGAGTGATACGAACGTGAGCTCCCGGATTCTTCAATACAATGCCAGAAATTTCTTGGATAAATTCACCTTCCGTCTCACGTATACCCGCAGTTTTGAAATCCCTGCGTTCTTTCGACAACGACTTGAATTCAAATTTGGTCAAATAGTTATCGTCCACCACAAGGGCACATTTGCTCATGCCTGCCAGATCGAATGATTCTGTATAGACCACATACAAATCTCCAAATTTCGAGTGAATGGAATCGAACGTGAGCCCAAGTTCGGCTTTGTATTGATCCCCCTGCATGACTTTCTGAATATCAAGGTTCGTCACTTGTTCGATAAAATCACTTCCTGCGAAAACCAGTTTTTTCTTACTGCTTGCATTTCCCGTTAAAGCCGTTTTACAGAGAGCTATCAAATCTTTCGCGGTCATTCCTGCTGATGCGTCATAAGTCCAGTCTTTACCGGCTTGCCACCAGATGCCCTCAGTAAACCACACGTCCTCTTTCTTGGTCGTATCACGTAATTTGTTCTTTTTGCCGAACAAGAAATTCATTTCCATACCTCGCTTCATTTCCCAAATGGCATCGCGTTCCATGTCTGTGAACGTGAAATCGACTTCTTTTTCCGTCCATTCCTGATATACATCAGTAACTTCGACTTGCGTACAGAACTTTTGGGCATAATTCTGTTCTTTGGTAGGCAAGGTCTCGAATTGTGCAGTTTGTGCATCTTTCTCCGCTCCGGCTCGTCCCATTCGCAGGAGTTCAGTTCCGGCTTCGATGGTGGGTACTATACCCGGTGTGCTGCCGCTCTTTTTACCATTCACCGCCAAGACATTCAGTTTACCGTCGGCATCTTTACTCATTACATAGAGAACCAACTCATCTTTTTCAGTAGTTCCTCCCTCGTCATAACCTTTTACACCGATAACCTTTATCGTGTCCGAAACTTCGAAATAATCGTTGTTCGCCGTGTCGAGCTTCGCACCGGCCGACGCCGTTTCTGTATATTTCGCTTTCAAGGTTGTCAAAGCCGGTTTGGTGTCTAACGAATAAAACTCATATTCACGGGAACCTACCGAAATCACCCGACCGCTGCGGCTCACCGTGTCTACCGGTGTAGACGAAGGCATAATCCGGCAAACCTCCTTGTCTATATGCGCTTTCAACAAATCCGGCGACACCTCTTTGGTCAAGTCTGCCGATACCGGCTCGTCTGTAACATTCACACCACCTCCTGCCAGAGGAACCGTTGCGGCCAGTCCGATGACCGTTTCACCTGATGTGAACAACCCGAAGGAGCACAACAATAAAAACAACAACACAATACCGCCGGCGACAGCGATATATTTCCAATTCACTTCTTTACCTAAAATTTTCATCTTTTTTACCTATTTTGTTAAACAATTTCTCCTCTTTCAAAAATCCCCCTTCGTTTACTCCTCGGGACAGTCACATTCGCCGTTATCCTATCTGACGATTCCCTGTTCAGATTGGGTGTCCCGTCGTTCTTTACGCTCCTTTTTTGGAGTTCGATATTGGCATTTCTCCCCTTTACTTCCGCCACAGTGGCCGCTTCGGTCACGTCTTCATCATGTTTGTATGCCCTCCAAAGAGCATCGAGGGTAGGGCGGTCGAAATTGAAAGTGAAAATGCTGTCGGCCAGAGACGATACAAAATCCTCAAAGGCCGTCCGTTCTGCGTCGTCGGCCGATTTTTCTTCGAAAAACGAGCCGATAGTCTCTGCATTACGGGCTGCGTTTTCCTCTTGTTTTGCTCTGATTTCGTTAAATGATTTCTCAGAATCCCGACGAGCCGAAAGTCCTTCATTAAATTTTTTCATGGATTCTTCGTCACCCGAGACAGCTCCGAGAATATCTCCATAACTTTTTGCAAGGGCAGGTAATACTTCACTCCCTGCAATTAATTCACTTAGAAATAATCCCGCTTCCGGTTCACGAGCCAAAGCTTCTGTGAGAGATTTATTACCCTCGTCAAGTTTTCTGATTCTATCCTCTCGGGTATTATAAAAATCCTCTAATCCCGAGTAGAAAGCATCATCGTCATTTTCATAGTCTACATCTTTATCCGGGTAAGTCGTACGTAGTCGTTCTACCCATACCGATCGGCCGCTTTTAGGAGATTCGGCTTTTACGGTTTCATCTACTGTTCCAGATGGAGTTTCAACTTGTGCTGTAATTTCTTCTTTATCTTTTTCCATACGATTTTTTGTGATGGGTTCAAAAAAAAACTCAACACAAAAATCTCATTTTCATAGTTTTAGGACGGTACGTCATTGCAAAATCGGTCAGTGCGATTTTTAGGGCAGTACGTCATTGCAAAATCGATTTTTTAGCTTATATTTGCATCAAACCGATACCCAACATACGCAAATCAAATTGCGTATGCCTACATTAGATTATCAAGAAAGCAGAGACCGAGAGTTCTGTGACACGTTCTACTACACCCTCAATTTGTGTGGTGGGATAATGTGTGATTACATTTATCAAGCGGCGATTCAATCCCCTTCCAAGCGGTTTTATATCGGTAATGAAAAAGCCATAACCAATCTTCTGAACATAAAAAAAGGGAAACGAATAACATCTTGTCCCATAAAGCAAAAGATGTACATCGACCTATACAAAAAAGCCTGTGAAATTCAAGCCGGTGATGATCGCATATCGTTTTCAGAAGCAGTCAGAAGGGCGATTCGTTCTCCGGCTCCACAATTTTATATTTCTGTTCGTACGGCGAGGCATATCATAGCCATGAGAAGAAAAGATGCTTTTTTCAATCAAAAAAGGAAGGAGGCATCGAATGAATTACTCTGAAATAATAGCAGAGAACAAAAAAAGGAGAATGTCTTTTACGGAACCGTATGATCCGGTAACGGGAGAGGGGTCAGATGTAATACCCCGAAAAGAAATAAAAATCGAAGAGTTCGGGACTCTACATATACCCGCCGATATGTATGAGGAAAATGGCTGGGTACAGATACTTTCCCAAGAAAAATCCTATAAAAATCTTCTTGAAAACGGGCTTCATCAACAAGCCACACCCCAGCTTATTCGAGAAATAGACCGTCAATTTTTTTTGCTGCGGATTAAATACGATTTTGAGTTTTGGGCGATAGCCACAGTTAAGATAAAAGATAAGATAACATCGGTCGATATACCCTTTCTTTTGAACAGACCGCAAAGAAAACTTCTTAAACTATTCGAACAGCAACGTCGTGAGGGGAAACCAATCCGGGTGATTCTACTCAAAGCCCGACAATGGGGAGGTTCAACGCTCACACAAATCTATATGGCGTGGATTCAGCTTGTACACAAACATCAGTGGAATAGCGTCATAGCAGCGCATGTAAAAGACTCATCTTCCAATATTCGAGCAATGTATAGCAAACTGCTCGACAATTATCCTTCTTGGATATTGAATAGTCCGCTTAAATTGAGACCGTTTGCTAGAACTCAGAATATATCTTATATCCAACAAGTAAATGCCCGTGTAACAATAGGTTCGGCAGAAAAACCCGATTCTGTTCGAGGAGCAGATATAGCTATGGTTCATTTCTCCGAGGTTGCTTTGTATCCCGATACCAAAGAAAAACGAACAGGAGATTTGATAGCTTCCATTAGCTCATCTATACCCCTAGTTCCTTATTCCGTCATTGTCATGGAATCTACGGCACAAGGAGTTGGGGATTATTTTCATACCGAATATGAGAATGCAAAAAAAGGAGAGTCGGATAAGACCCCTATATTTATTCCTTGGTATGATATAGAAATGTATCAGACACCTGTCGGCGATTACAAGCGGCTTATATCCTCTTTTACCGATTACGAATGGTATTTGTGGGAAAGTGGAGCCACTCTTGAAGCCATAGAATGGTATAGAAACAAAAGAAAAACATTTCAAGATGCTCAACACATGATGAGCGAATTTCCTTCCGACGATGTAGAAGCATTTGCAAACACAGGAGAGCGAGTTTTCGATCGTTACGCTATCCACCGTATGAGAGAAAATACCAAGCCTCCTTGTTGGAGGGGTGAATTACAGTCCGATACACATTCTATAACCGGGAAAGATTCATTAAGAGAACTGTCTTTCAAAGAAGATACAACCGGCTCGCTTAAAGTATGGGAAAAACCCGATACCGAGCTCGATATATCCAATCGTTATATTGTTTCCGTAGATATTGGAGGACGATCCCATTCTGCCGACTGGTCTGTGATAAGTGTGATAGACCGCTATTGGACTATGTATGGAGGAAAACCCGAGATTGTCGCTTCTTGGAGAGGACATATCGATCACGATATATTGGCGTGGAAGGCTACCCAGATAGCCTTGTGGTATAATACCGCTTTACTGGTTTTTGAAAGCAATACATTAGAAACGGAGGCTTCCGACCAAGGAGACGCAGAATATATACTTGACCTTGTCGCAGCCTCCTATGAAAACCTGTATGCCCGGCAATCTCCTCCTTCGCAGATTAAAGAAGGAGCACCTGCCCGTTGGGGATTTCATACCAACAGAACCACCAAATCGATGGTTATCAATAATCAGATACAAATAATCCGTGATAATGGCTATATCGAGCGGGAAGAAGAAGTTCTTGATGAGCATGATACTTATGAAAAAAAGAAAAATGGAGCTTATGGTGCGATAGAAGGAAAACATGACGACTTGCTCATGTCCCGGGCGATAGGACTATACATCTCGGGTAGTATGGACCCTCCAAAGGTTGTAAATAAAGCAGTTATACGTCACAAAAAGCCCATTTCGGAGGCTTCGTTTTAAGTGTTATATCCAAACAAATGGCAAAGACGTATGCCCTTGATTTCAGAGAAAAGCGATTTTTGCAATAAAAAAATAAAGTTCTATGGCAATTCTGGAAACATTAGGTCTCATCGGATCTCTCGGCGGGATACTCGCAGGAGGATTAGGCTCCGCTTCCGCAAACAGGAAAGCGCAAAAACAGTTGGACAAGCAATTACAGGAAAACGAAAACATGTTCAAGAAAGATTATTATCAAGACATCTTGAACCGCTCCGACGTACAGAATCTATTGAGCACATACCGCAAAAATTTATCCGATGCTGTTCGTGCACAACGAAATTCGGCGGTAGTAACGGGAGCCACACCCGAAGCTGAGGCCGCCGTAAAAAAAGTAAATGCCCGTGCGCTTTCCGATACCGTCGGCAATATCGCCGCTATGGGACAACAAGTCAAGGACAATGCAAAGACAAACTATTTGAATCAGAAAAACTACCTCTTGGGACAGAAAGCCGGACAATATGCCCAAAACGCAGCCAGTTGGACTCAAATAGCCTCCAATTCGGGAAATCTTCTCGGGTCGTTGTTTACTACACCCTATTATAAGAAAACGGGAAATGCAACCACTCCCGCTATTTAATGGATAAGATATGGCAATATTAGACGATTTATTAAACAGATGGAAGGAAAAAACGCCAGAGGAGAAGATTGATCTGACACAACCTGCTCCACCCGTCGTTTCTCCTGTTAGTAAAATTATAAATTCCGATTGGCAAAATACTGCCTCCGGTGGAAAGAGAACAGACGGTACGCCGTTGGTTGACGGTAAAAATCTGCAACAATCATGGGAAAATACAGTAGCCGCCAATCGTTCTAAACTCCCCGTTCCCTATATAGACGCTACTACTGGGTACGGTGTAAGTGCCGATGGTACTTCTGAGAAACCAGTGTTCCATGTTACCCCGGAACAGGCAGCCCAGATGAGAGAAGCCGCAGAAGCCGGCGAATCTTTTGTTTCTATTTATAACCGCATACTCAAACGACCCGAAGAAATTGATCCTCGAATCGTGGAGAATCGGAGGAAATTGGCCGTACTTGGTGATGTAGGAGCCACGTTAGCCGAGATAATAGGAGTAGCCGCAGGTGGAAATGCCGCCGCCCGAAAACCGGCAACGGCCGTCAATAATGCTTTCCTTCAAAATCTGCTCGACCGCAGAGACCAAATGCAGATGTTGTACGATCAAGGTCTGTTAAAAGCGGCATTCCAAGACAAGGTCGGTCGAGATGCCGCACAAGCCGCAGAAGCACAAAGAGAGTATGAAACCCAAATGGCTATTTGGAATAGACGTAATCAGATACAGGATAAACAAGAACAGATGGCATTCGATACGGCTATAAAACAAATAGAAATCAAGTACAAAGATAATAAAGACCGCTTAGACCGAGAGCTAAAAAAATGGCTAGCTGAATATAATAGAAACACAAAATACGGTGTAACATCTATGAAGAATAAAGGCAGCGATCTATATAAGAAAGGTTCTGATATTCCTTTGTCTGGTGGAAAACGAATTAAAATCTCCGAGAGTGAATTACCGTTTTCTGCTGGAAGCCTTTTTCAAGCAGCTCGACAAGCTGTTATTGACGCAGGATTAGGTGATGAGAAAATGAAGAATGAATATGGTGAAGATACCACGGTTACGGAACAGTTGTTAAGAATTGACGATATGTTAAGGAACAATCCGAATAGTGCAAAAACTGCGATTCAAGAAATAGGTTCTCTTATGAGGAAATATCCTCAGATTGAACAAAAAGTTTTGGAAGCCGCAGAAAATATAGGATTATATATAGAAGGTATAGAGCAGCTCAATGCGCAAGATGATGACTTTTCGCAAAACATAATTGATTAACAGAATATTATGCCAATATACAGAGCAAACGGGAATAGGTACAATATTCCTGATGATAAAATACAAGATTTTGAGAGACGCTATCCTGAGTCAAAAGTAGAAATGTACGATGGTGAGGGTAAAAAGTATGCAATTCCTTTATCAAAGCGGAATAAGTTCCAACAGCGATATGAAAAATGGTCGTATGTGACGGAAGAAACAAAAAAGAAATCACCTAATACATTTGTTTCCAATCAAAATCCCTCGGGCACAATTGTATCCGAAGATGAATTGGAAAACAGCATTGCCGATTACGAAGAGTCTTTGGGTCATGGAAAATACGGGGCGGGAAATACGCCCTTGTTCCAAAAAGTACGACAGGCCGCTAATTCCGCCGAGCAAATAGCAGATGGAATAATCGATAAAAATTGGATAAGCCAATCACCCTCCTCTGCGAGAGATAGCGAGATAGGGGAGGTGTCCGTAGGACGAAGGGGTTCGACCTCCACACATACCCCTGTTTCCGATGCCTATAAATCTCAATTCGACAAACCCCTTGAAGACCGTTTTGCCGACGCTCGAACACGTTTGGAGAAAGACGTAGTTTTTCAATTTGAGAACATGTTGAATAAAATAGAAGAAGATATTAACGAAAATTCTGAATGGAGGAATGAATCTGAACAAATTGAAAACGAGGGAGATATATTTAAAAATTATAAAGGGTACAAAAATATCACGGAAGATACCATAGAAGATTTAGAAAGAGAAGGGTATGTTCCCAAAGAAATAGGGGAGCTGTCCCAAAAGAGGTCAGTTCAGAATCTTACACGCAAATACATATCCGAGGCTCGTGATGTCATAGAGATGTACAAGCGCAAGGACGGTAACGGACTCGCCAATTTTGCCGATGCGTTTGCCCGTTCATTTGACTCCGGTATTTTAACGCTTGGAGCCACAGATGCAATCGATATGGGTCGGCTGCTTGCTATCGCCAATAAAATAGGCGACAATGGTGAAGGCTTCGAAAAACTTACCAAAGAAGAACAGCAACTTATGGCCGCTTTCTCCCTGTTAGACCAGATACAAGGCAGCCTGCAACTCGACACGTGGCAAAATATCGGACAGGGAACTATGCAATCTCTTCCATTCTTGGCACAATTCGCTTTGACGGGAGGTGTAGGAGCAGCCGCATCTGCTGCGACCAAAGCGGCTGCGAAGACAGCCGTTAAGAAAATAATCGGTAAGTCGGCCTCCAAAGCGGTATCTCGCATAGCTGCTAATGCAGGTAAAAATGCAGCCGGAAGAGTAGCCGTCAAAGCAGCAAGTAAATTAGGGAACGCCGCCATTGACGGCCTTGTGGGAGGTACGGTAATGGCACTTACATCGGGCGCAGGTCACACGGCCGAGGACGTTATGAGCCGCATGGTAGGCAATCACGATATACGGTTAGATTCAATCAATGACCCCGGCGGAGAGTTAAAGACAATCTATACCCATCATGGAGTAGAAGACCGGGAAAGCCTCGGATTATCATTCTTGAAAGGATTCGCCGCTAACCTTATAGAGAATGGAACCGAGTACATGGGAAATTACATGGGGCTCAATCTGGGTAAACTGCTCTCCCGTTTCAAGGGGGGGCGACAGCTCCTCACAAAACCATTGATAGGAAAAACCACCCGTTTCGCCCGGCAAGTCGGTAAGCTCACCGGATTTAACGGATTCATACCGGAGGTAGCCGAGGAAGAACTGGGCATGCTCCTTAATGCCGCTACCGTCGGCGACGTCGAATGGGAGGACATCTCCGACCCGGAACAGCAATTCCAAACGGTAATGGCTGTCGGTATCATGTCGCTTGGATTTCAAGTCGCCAATTCCATTGGAGTTGGTTTGACATACAATAAATACCGCAAAGCCAAAAAACGTTATGAAAGTAAAGACCTCGGCGAAGGACTCTCCGTCGATGATATAATACACGGGCTCGACAAT
>ENA-USUG01006925-USUG01006925.1-human-gut-metagenome-genome-assembly--contig:-NODE-6925-length-11478-cov-5.224542_pt1 | contig 11478 bp, 16 predicted proteins | sample MGYA00250059_ERZ773394 | MGnify/ENA primary metagenome ERZ773394 (study PRJEB29103, sample SAMN06111957) | human gut metagenome | biome: human gut; feature: ankylosing spondylitis patient; material... | reverse complement strand
TGCGGTGCAAACCAAGATGGATGCTACAGCGGCATAGCCGCTGAGATCGACACTAAAAATATGCCACTGGCATATTTTCTTAACGTGTCGACACCGGCATGTTTTCTTAACGCCCCGACGGCGCAGCCGCGAAGCTGTATTTATTTCTCGGTGTCCTCCGACGTCTCCGTCGCCTTGGCCCGCGTCAGCCGCCGGTCATAGCGGCCGCAGCGCTTATTACGGCAGACGTACTCCACGCTTTCGGTGCCGTCCGGCCCAGTGACCACCTGATAGATCATCATTGCCAGTCCGCATTCCGGGCAGGTCATACCATGCCGCCCCCTTCCATCATGGCGGCGTCCATAGCAGGCGCCGCGTTCCTACCCATGCCGCCCGTCTGCACCGGCGCTTCGGCCATGGCTTGCTGCTGCTGGGCGGCGGCCTGCTGCTGGCGTTCCAGCTCCTCCTCGAAGCTGCGGCGCATGTCCGCCGCCAGCGGATAGCGAAGCTTCTCCATCTGTGTCCAGAACCGCAGCAGCGAGGATATCTCGGTCACCGGCCCCATGGCACCCTGCTGGAAGTTCATCCGCGCCTCCTTCCACAGCGCCTGCCGGTCGGTGGCCAGCGGAGCGGCGCTGTCGCAGCTGAACAGAAAATCGGTGTTATACTGCCACTCCCCTGCTTCATCCTGATACAGAAAATCGTGGCGGTCGAATACCAGATATTCCGTCTCCCCGTTCTCGTTGGACTTATGGAGCCACCTCGGTTCCTCACAGTAGGCCAGGAAGAACTTGAAGATCACCTCGAACAAGTCCTGATACATGGCCCGCTTCATCACCCGCTTGCTCTCCAACCGGCCCGCCGCCTGCTGGGCGCTGAACTCCTTGGCCACGGCGCTGGTGGCGGTGGGATCCTTCCGGCCCTGCAGGCTGTCGGTGATGCCGATGGTCTGTCGGGCCTCCTCATAGACCTGTGCCCGAAGCGCCAGATCCATGTTGATATCCACCTGCGTGTTGAATGTATGGATCATCTGCATCTTGTTGGGGCTGTCCACCCGCACGATCCGGTTGTCCTGATCGTTCACGATCGACACCCCGTCCCTGGGCAGTGTGGTGAAGCTGCCGCCGCCCAGTACCTTGGTCTTGATTTTGGTGGACAGCTGGTTCATGGTGTTCTGCTGGTCGGCGATGGCGTCAATGTCGCTTGAGCCCAGAAATCGCCCGAATTTACTGACATTCTTCCGCACCACGATGGGATACACATCCGGTTTGTAATAGGGAATGCGGGTGGGAACCATTACCGGCATGTACCGCACCGCCGCCGGGCCGTTCACGGCCCGCAGCTGCGGCAGCACGCCTGCCCCGTCCGTCAGCGGCTCCAGCGCGGGCTGGCCGAACTCGTCCCGCTGCTCCGTCATGGCGGGGATGGTGGTGCCATTCTGCGTGACGATATCCTCCGTCAGCTCCTCGAACTCCTCCACCTCCACGGTAAACTTGGTGCTCTGGCAGTATCGGCAGCGGTGGCCGTCTCCCACCTCGCCGCAGGCGGCGCATTTTTGTACCCGCCGCACCTGATAGTCCTCCAGATCCTCCACCACCGTGTCGTTCACCCAGCGGTAGCGGCCGATTCCGCCCTTGCCGTTGCGGTAGTAGCAGGTCACCAGCGTCACGATCTCGCCGCTGTTGTCGGCGCTGTCCCCCAGCCGCCGGGCGTCGGGGTCAGATTCGTTCTCGTTCTCCTCCAGCGCCACGCCGAAGGCATCTCTGATCTGCCGCCGGGTGGCGGGCGATTCCAGAAAGATCCAGTCCATATCCGCCACCTGACTGACGTTGGCCTGAGGGATGATCCCTCTGGGATGCATCATCGTTACCCGCAGGTCGCCCATCCAGTCCTTGCCGCTGATGCCGTCCTGCCAGTCCACCAGCAATCCGTGGCCGCCCTGCACGGGGCTGATGCGCTCCCCCTCATCGTTGAGCCGCTCAAAGGGCAGCTTGTCGATCACGTTCCGCAGCAGGTTCTCCACCACGTCCGCCAGATGCTCGTCCTCCTGCCGGATGGCCGTCACCTTGGGGGTGGGGATATCACTCTCCACCTGCGCCTCCACCAGCTCAAAGGCCACGTTCCGCACGTGGCTGGCCCGGCCCGCTTCTGCTTTGGCACCGTCCGGCCGGTAGATGGTGGGATCGCCGTCGTAGATACTCTCCCGCTTCCCCATCCGGTCAAGCTCCGGCTGTATGGCCTCCTTGGCCGTCTCCAGCCTGTCCTGCCATTGCCGCAGCTTCCGCAGTTCATCCTTTTTCATGGCTATCCTCCTCAAAATTCCCGGCCGCCGCCGGAGAGCATCGTCTCATAGCCGCCACCGTCGTCCTCGTCCTCGCTGCGTTCCATGCGCTCCAGCATACCGGTCAGCATTCCAATGGCTTTCAGGCAGCCTTTAGAGTCGAATTGCCAGTCTCCGCTCTCAATGTAGTCCCGCAGCTGGCTGTCCCATTGCATCACCGGCGTGGCGGCGGCGCATCGCTTGTACACCCGCCAGACCTCCACCGCCAGCGAGTGGCGGGTGATGCCCAGACTGTCAAATTCCTCCTTCAGCAGCGCGTCCCGGTATTCCCGCACCGCTGGATCCTTCATGAGCCTGCTGGCGGTCTGGGCGGCGCTCTTTTCGCTGTATCCGGCCCGGACAGCGGCTCGTGTACCGCAAAGATCGATAAGCCATTCATGAACAAATTTTTTCTGCTTTGCCGACAACTCTTTCATGCCTGTCCCCTCCGCAACAAACTTCTTCATGCGAATAGCCTAACATGAACGGAGTGCCCGTTATCATCAACTTTCGACCCCAAAATGGGAGCAAAAAAAAGAAAGCCAGAAGTGTTAAACTTCCAGCCTTCTTTGCTTTTTTCTATGCTTTACAGCGAATCATCATGACCGCGAAACTGTTTACGCAAGGCATTCTGCAAAACCTGTGAAAAGTTGATGTTGCGCTCTATTGCGGCTGCGTTGAGCCATGCACTGTCAAGCCTTAAAAAAAACGACCCCGCCGGGCAGCAGCGCCCGACGGGGTCATGTTCTTTGTTCAGTTGGCTTTTTCCAGCGCGGAGACCCGTTCCGCCATCTGGCGCATAACGACCTTCATGAACTTCACTTCGTCCTCCAGATCGTCCACGCGGGAACGGGGCACCAGCTGTTCCTGAATACCGGCCAGCGCTTCCATCACAAGGTCAAACTTGGGATTCACCGTGTTTTCGATCAGCACCTGCATCCGCCGCTCTGCTGCGCCGACCCGCTCATCGATCACGCGGGATATCCGTTCCTCTGACGCGCTGATCTTCTCATCCACCAGTTCCGATACCGCCTGCATATCCTTTTCGTCCAGCATGACAAACTCCTCCGCCCGTTCAAGATACGCCTATTATACCCGCCGCCGCCTGCCCTGTCAACGGTGTTTCCCCTCCCAGCTCTCATAAAACTCCTTCCGCATCCGGTACAGGCTGCTCTCGCTGGTGAAATGCCGCAGGGCGATGGCCGTAATGCTGTCCTCGCCGCACATCACCTCCCGCAGGGCAGCGTCACAAGGCCCTCCGCATTCGCGTAAGAGCCTGTCGATCTTATTCTGCATCCGCTTCGGCTGCTGGTCGTAGGTCAGGCAGGTGAACCGGATGAAGCCCTGCATGTTGCGGCTCACCCGCACCCCCCGCAGTTTCTTAAAGGCCATCGTCCTCGCCCTCCTCTCCGGCGCAGGCCACGGCCATCTCCTTCCGCCCGCCGATCTTCCGCGCCGGGTCTTGCTCTCTGGGTATGTAGCGGACGAAATCCTGTCCCACCTCCGGGTCATACCGCGTTCCGGGCAGCACCGTGGCCCCGGCAGGCACTCGCAGCTGTGCGCCGGACATGACCACCGTCCGGGTGATCTTCGGCTTTTTCAGGTTCCGGCTGCATGTGTATTTCTTTTCGTCGGCCACGCCCCGGCTCTGGTTGATGATGTACTTGGCCAGCGGGTAGTAATCCTTCTGGTGCCGGATGAATTGCACGTCCACGCTGCCCTGTCCCCAGATATCGTCCACCTTCTCCTGCCGCAGATACAGCACGCCGTCCTCCATCCGGAAGCCCTGCCCGGTCATCACCAGGTGGGCGTGGGGCCGCACCAGTTCCCCCGTCTCGCCGTCAATCTCACTGGGAGCCAGATACCACTTGCACACCACCCCTGCCTTCTTCATCCGGTAGCAGAGCCTGTCCACGAACTTTTTGGCCTCACGCTTCACATCCTCGAAGGTACCGCCGCAGCGTGCCATGTGTTCCCCATCCAGCTTCAGCGTCAGCCACACGTCACCGGCGTGGAGATTGCAGTTGAAGGAGCGGGCCAGCTGCAAGATCGCATACTGGCGGTTGCCCTCCATCTTCTTCTCGCTGCTGTTGCCCCGCACACGCCCGCCCCGCTTGGACGGCCGCCGCATGGTCTTGCTCTTCCGGCGCTCCACCACGCTGCCGGATACGATTTTGGTAATCACATACATCCCCTCCTTCGATCTCATAGCTTTTCCTCCCATATTCCCCATGTAGGGGCCGATGCCCACATCGGCCCGCCGTTCTTTCCCGCGTATAATAAAAATCAAAGACGCCCGCGCACAGGAGCCATCCTTCGCATTTCTCGCCCCCGTCACAAGCCCCTTGCGTTTTTCCGAGCCATCCGGGCGGCGGAAGTCCGCCCCGCTGTCTCTCGCAAGAGGCTTTGCCGGTAAACTTAGGCGTTTAAGAGCCCCGCAGATACGCGCGTGCGCGTATTATATATAATGTGCTTCGATCTCTCATAGCGCCGCCCCGCCGTGCCTACGTCCGTACCCCACGCATCTGCGCAGGCCTTCGGCAAAGCAGGGCGGCATTATCAGATATCGAACATTATTTCCACACCACCGCCCAGCCCCGGAAGGGGCTGGGCTTTTCTCTTATTCCAGCGGCTCTGCCACCAGCTCCGCGGTAGGCCCTTGATCCTCTCCACCGATGGTGTAGCTGATCCGCAGCGCCATGCTCCGGAACCGCTGTCCCTGCACCGTGACGGCGGCGTGGCCCATTTTGCCCGCCAGAGCGGCGGTCAGAATGTCATGGAGCTTGGCCACGGTCACATAGGGCTCAGCATGCCCGCCGACCACCTCCACGCTTTCGGACTGTTCCTCGCCGTCCGTGTCGTGCTCCGCCGTCTCCTGCGAGGCCGCCGCTTTCCGGTTGGGCTTGATGCCCTCCTCACGCCGCCACTCGGCAAACTTGTGAGTGCCGATGCCCAGCGCGGAGGCGGCCTCCTCGTCGGTCATGCCCCGCTCCAGCAGTTCCCGCGCCGCTGCGGCGTCAACGTCGATCTTCCGGGGATTGGGCTTTTTCCGCTCCGTCGGCTTCATTGCGCCCAGCTGCATCAAAACCTCCTCGATCTCCTTATGGGAACATCCGTTCAGATCGGCCAGTACGCCGATCTGCGCCTTGGGGTTTCTGGCCGTGCGATAGCTGGCCACGATCTCCTTGGCGCCCATAGGCAGTTTTCTCTCCGCCATGGTCATTCCTCCGTCATTTCCAGCGCTACCTTACTAGCCGCCGCGATACCCAGCCAGTTGGTGGTCATGGTCATGCTCTCCCGTACTAGCTCGGCGGCCAGTGCGCCGTAGGCGTCCGGGTCATTCTCCCGGATGGCCTTCCACATGTCCTTCTGCACATTTTTGATGTTCTTCAGCAGGTCGTCGCACTCCTCCACCCGCTTCCGCAGGTCGGCCCAACTTTCCTTATCGCTGGCAAAGCCCCGGCCCCGCTGCTCCGTGAGGGCGGCCACCTGCTCGGCCACCGCCGCCTGCAAATCGGCATATGCTTTTTCGTTACCCATGTTCATTCCTCCACCTTCACCACATAGGCCCCGTCAAAGCCCGCCGCCTCCGCCTTGGCCCGGAAGGCCTCCGCGTTGGCCAGTACCCGGAACGCGCCGATCTGTACCCGGTACAGGGCGTTCTCTTTCTCCTCCGGCGTGGCAGGTTCCGCCGGTGCGCCGCTGTCATCCTCGGCGGGCGGGACGTAGGCCACGCCGAAATACTCACAAATCGCCTGCACCGTCTCCTCGGCGATCTGCCCCATGTTGTCCACCAGCCACTGGGCGTCCTCCGGGTTGTCGTGGAATCCGAATTCCGGCAGCACCGCCGCCATGTGGGTGGCCCGCAGCTCATAGAGATTGGTGCTCTCCACCAGCTTGTCCGGCGCACCCGGCGACAGCGGCGCGATACGATCCTGGATCAGCTTGCCGATGCGGCGGCTTCGGTCGCTGGGGTAGCAGTGTACCCGCGTCCCCGCCGCCTTACCGTTAAAGCCGTTGGTGTGGGGCGCCACGTGCATGTCACTGGGCCAGTTGTTGGACTCCTTCACCCGGTCGTACATGTTGCCGTACTGGGCGTTGATGACCTCGAAGCTGCCGCACCGCAGCAGTCCCCGCTCCATATAGTCGGCGCAGCGTCCCATCTGCTCCTTCTCATTGGTGGTGTGCCCGTTCCACAGGGCGCTGGAAGCGTACACATTACTAGCCCGATCCTCCGGGGAGATGTAGATTTTGTATTTCATTTCCCGTATACCTCCAGCGTCTCAATGCCATACACGATGGCGCAATGGTTTTCCACACTACACCCTCTGGCGTTCTCCCAACCAGGCGCAAACACGGCCACGTCCGCCGTGCTCAGCAGCTCAAGCGACTTGCCCAGGAACCACAGCGGCCGTGCATCTGCCGGGGCGTTCTCAAAGAAGCTGTCGATCACCTCGATGTCCTCGCCGTAGCGCTCCCGCGCCTTGGCAATCAGGCGCTCCCGTTCGGTCTTGATCTCCTCGTTGGTCTTACCCTGCATGGGCTGGCTGATAAAGATTTTCATGCCTGTTTCTCCTTTTTATTGTTATTTTGTGGAAAAAGTAAATAAATAAATTTATTTACTTTTTCCATCTCTTCTCAAGATACTTCCTTGTCTCCGGATCGGCCCGGTTGTAGTCCTCCCACATGTCCGGCGTCCAGTGACTCTTGTCTCCGCCGGGCTCCTCCACGGTGTATTGCTGCTGGCTTCTGGCCATCTGGGCGATGGCGGCGGCGATCACAAGGTCGTCGTGCTGGCCCTCCGCCGCCTGCGGCTTCCGGTTCTTGTCGTACACAAATACGATCATCTCCCCCAGCGTCCACCGGCTCCGAATCACATGGGGAGATTCCTCCATCACCGTGTGCAGCTCCGCCAGCATCTGGGGCCGGCTGGCGGTTGTTGTGTGCCAGCCGAAGGCCTTTACCATGGCGTTGGTGTAGGTGTCGAATCGTTCCCGTTGATAGAGCTTGGAATAGTTCCATTCCTCCAGCTTCCGCACCGGATAGGTGCCAAAGTTGACCTCGATGGCGGCCAGCGCCGTATTGTAATACCGGCCCAGACAATACACCTGCCGGGCGTAAAGGATCTCCGATTGCCGCTGCTGCAATTCTGCCACCTGTTCGCCGGTGCGGTTGTCCAGCACGTGGGCGGTGAAGCAGTCGCTGCCGTCCCCCGCCGTGTCGCCGCCCAGCACATAGGGCACGCCCTTCTCCGGCTCCTTCCAGATGCGGACGGCGCCATCGGCGGCGGGGGTAAATTGCCAGTTCCGGGGTTTCTCGCCCTGCTCCTCCGGCGCGTCGTAGGTGAACCACCCCGTGACCGCCGGCTCCGGCGCGTGCATCTGCTGTACGGCCAGTGCCTGATTATCAAAGAACGGCGTACCGCTCAACAGGAATGCCTCCGCCGGCGTGTTGGGGTACTCCTGCCGGAATTCCTCCACGCTGCCGCCGCAGTTGGCACGGATACACCAACGCCGCCATTGCAGCTGCTCCTCGTCCAGTCCGAAGTCCCGCTGGAGCTGCCGCTCCTCCTCTGTCCACTCCGTGCCGGGCGGCACGGCCATGCGGTAGCCTTTTTCCAGATACCACGGCAGGAATACCGGGATCCACTCGTTGGTGCCGTTCTCCGCCCCGTCCCACAGCTCCTTGAAGTGGTCATAGCCGTTGGCGGTGGATTCGATCACCACCATTGTGCTGGGGTCGTTGGGCACCGTCTGCATAATGCCCAGCAGCAGATCCTTCTTGTCCTTCGGCCAGAAGGCATATTCGGAGATATGTACGTTGGTCAGCGTGTCCGACCGGCCCACGCTGCCGCTGCCCGCTGTCTGGCACCGGATAGAGCTGCGCAGACCCGGTCTTTTGGCCTTTTCCTTCGGTTCTCTGGTGGGGTTCTCAAAGACCAACTCTTTGGCGTTGCTGTTCTTCCGCATGGGCTGCATCCGTCGGGGCAGACAGTCATAAAAGAGCTTGTTCATCTTGAACAGGTTGCCGGTGGCGCCGTTGTCATGGGCCACGATCAGGGTCTTCACGTTGGGCCGGGTCACGGTGTCCTGAAACATCAGCGCCTCCGTCACCGTGGAAATGCCCTCCTGCCGCCCTTTCAGTATGATAATGCGGATGGGCTTGCCCAGAGCCGCCTGCTGCCGGATCACGGCATACAGGTTGCTCTGGGCTTCGTTGAACCGCAGCGGCACAAGCTCCTGCTTCTTGTTGCGGATCACCAGCAGCTTCTCGCAGTATTCCTTTGGATTCCGCAGATTCATGCCGATGATCCCTCCCTTTGTGATTTATACGGCGGGGCTGGCGGCTCTGCCCCGCCCTTGCCTCTCCTTTTTAAGGAGAGGTGGCGCGAAGCGCCGGAGAGGTTGTCGTAGGGTGGCCTGCTCTCATGCCGCCGCGTACTTTACCCAAGCCCTAATGTTTTCAGCGCCTTTTCCAGCTCTGCCGCGTTACGGATGCGGTGTCCCTCCACGTCAACATCAGATGCCGAAAGATGGTGCATGGGAAATTTTGATGGATGCTACGGCGGCATAGCCGCCGAGATCGGAACTAAAAACATGCCACCGGCATGTTTTCTTAACGTTCCGACGCCCCGTGTCAGCGGTGCGGCCAACGTGGCAAAGTCACATAGATAGTCCCCGCCGGTGTGCCTCCATACGCATTTGTGGCAGCGGGGCTCATGTGTTTTTTTCATGGTTTGCTCCTTCGGATTTCCTCGTGCAGGCTTCTGCGTAACCTGCCCTGTTGCGGTGCCCTAAATTTCCACGCTGCCTTACGGCGGGCGCTTGAAATTTTGACCGCTGCCACTCGCTCGCTGTGCTTTATCTGCCACTGGCAGCGCACAGCTCACTCCCCCGCACACTGGGCAAATCATGTCTTTTTCTCCGGAACGGCAACCCGAACTCCGGCATACAGCACACCATTTAGCATCTGGTAGCGGATCAGGCCCTTGGCCTCCAGCTCCTCCATCAGCGCCTCCTGCACCTTCCGGCGCGCCTCCGGCCCGATGGCGTCCGGCTTGTCCACCGTCAGCGGATCACAGACCAGCTTGCCCTGTACCTCCACCAGTTCAGTGGTCGAGAGCATCTCAACACCAAATCGAACCGCATTCAGCTTTCGGTTCTGAGCCGGACTATTTTCGGGTCGTATCTGTTTTTTGATCTCACGCTCAACATCGCCGCGCAGAACATATGCGATTTTAACTTTATTCATCAGGTGTTTCCTCCAACGATTTGATATACCCGGCCGCGATGTTCTCAAGGAAGATGTTCATCGGTTGGGAGAACACAATTCCCGATGACACATAACTCACAGAAAAATGAACGTCCTTCATTTCCTGTGGGCGCTCCGGGACGCTCACATCCAGCATGGCCCCGCCCACCTCACACGGCAGAATCGCTACGCGCCCGGCCTTATCGGCTGTGGCCAACTCACGGAGGCGGTCAACAGACACGCCGTCAAACTCTTTAATTTGCGCGACCATCTTCCCCATGGCAAACTGGGACAGGCAATTTACCTCATAAGGCGTTTTTTCCGTATCCTCATAAGCAGCCACACAATCCAGCAGCTCGCGGACGCCTTGCGGATCAACCTCGCAAGCGATCTGCCCAGTCTCATACGCGTTCGATGCGCCGATGTAGGTGACGATGCCGTTACACCTCTTTGTCAGTCGTTTCATTGTTTTGCCGCCTCCCATTCTGCTTTTCCGACGGTCTCCCACCGGTCCCGCGTGCTGCCGTCATCGTAGGTGGTGCGGTACAGCACTTCATATACTTCCTCATGATGTACAGTCTTGATCTTCGGCACCAGCACAAACGCCTTTTCAAAGAAATTGTATTTGTACTGATAATCCGTCTCGATGCTGTCATAGGCTGCGGTATACCGCCGGTCTATGGCTTTCCGACTGACCATTTCGCGTGAAGCGGTGTAGCCGCAAGACACGATCACCAGCAACAACACCATCGCCAGCATGAACAATGCAATGCGTTTTGCTGATTTATTCATCTGAAGATACCTCCGCTTTCTGCGCCGTTCCGTTGGTATACCCACACACCCGGCAGGTGCTGATATCTGTCTCCGGTGTCCAATCGCACATTCCGCCGCATACCGGACATTCTGCCATCTGGCCTTTTGGGCCAACCGGATCGGGATGCCCGCCGGAGCCATGCAATGCCGCCAGATTGAACCGCAAGCCCTCATTGGCCTGCCGAAGCGCTTCGATCTCCCGCCGCTGGTTCTCGATCAGGTCAGCGGCGGCGGAAAGATCATCACTCAACGTGATCGGCGTTTCCCACTCGTTGCCTGCCGCCCACTCCGCGTGTTCCCGCAGCGCCGCCACGATTTTTTCTTGTGTCAAAAGTAATCCCTCCAATCTTCTTTGTAGGGGCGGACGACTCTGTCCGTCCCGGTGGCGCTGATACAGATTCTTGCGGGCCGACAGGGTCGTCGGCCCCTACAGTCTTTCTTGCATGGCCCATCCATAAATCCAGATTAAACCGCAGACCCTCATTTGCCCGCCGCAGCGCTTCGATCTCCCGCCTCTGGCTCTCGATCAGCTCGGCGGCGGCAAACTGCAATTCACTTTCGCAATCATCGCCCGCCGCAGGGCACTCTGTACAGTGTTCGCAAGAATCTTCACCGTTAAATGCACAGCACCGCAGCGCCGTCACAATTTCCTCTCTTTTCATGCAATCCCTCCGATCTGCTGACTCAGTGCCTGCATGGCCCGGCCCAGCTTCTCCCGCTCATCCTCCGGCTGCTGCCGCAGCAGCTCCGCCAGTCGATTCACGTTTTCCACCGTCTGGTCGAACAGCGTCTTGAACTTGATAAGCCCCTCGTTGCCCGATGCCGCCAGCTTCTTCCGGGCGGCGTCCGCTTCGGCCTTGTAGCTCTGGGCGGCGTCCAGAGCCGCTTCTTTTTCCTTGTCGGCAGCGGCGGCCTGTTCCTCGGCCTTCCGCACCCGCTCCTGTGCCTCCGCCAGCGTTTTCTTCGCCTTTTCCACCTGTGCGGCCACCGCCTTCTCCGCTTCAAGGCGGGCGGCGGCGATCTGCTCCGCGATGGCGTCTGCTGATAATCGGTGTGATGATAGGCTATGTGGCAAGTGCCGTCATCGGCGTATTGAAATATTTCAGTGTGGAGGA